>Ga0307997_10000028_pt1 | contig 56815 bp, 78 predicted proteins | sample Davwhametageno36_FD_203165 | JGI IMG/M metagenome (GOLD analysis project Ga0307997, IMG submission 203165) | Marine microbial communities from Davis Island wharf, Antarctic Ocean - #36 | ecosystem: Environmental > Aquatic > Marine > Unclassified | place: Antarctic Ocean: Davis Island wharf... | reverse complement strand
CAACCAAGCCAAGCTAATCAATGCCATAGCTAGTAGCAAACAGGTGTTGATCCTTGGCCCTGCTGGCACTGGTAAGACCTACGTTACAGCCACATGTGCTGCAGACTTGTACATCCTAAAAGAGATAGACAAGATTGTTATCACTAGGCCCCACGTAGCTGTAGGTAAAGACATTGGGTTCCTGCCAGGTACACTTGAAGAGAAAGCCCAGCCTTGGGCGTTACCTGTGTTAGACGTACTGGTGAAACATCTAGGGCGTGGTGCTGTAGACACAGGACTGAAGGCAGGTAATATCGAAGTAGCAACACTGGCGCTCATGCGTGGGCGTAGCTTTGATGATGCATTCATTATCGTAGATGAAGCACAGAACATTGATATACCAGAGATCAAGATGCTACTAACCCGTGTTGGTGAAGGTAGTACTATTGTACTCAACGGTGATATACAGCAGTCTGACTTAAAGGGTACGTCTGGTCTAGCTAAGATCATACACCTCTCTAAGAAGTACATGTTAGACGCACCAGTAGTAGAGTTTGGTATTGATGACATTGTACGTAGTGGTATCTGTGCAGAGTGGGTTAAGGTATTTATGAAGGAAGGATTGTGATGGGTTTGAAGTGTAAGAAAGCGAAAGCAGCTTACGATAAAACTTATCGTGAAGCTAATAAGGAACAGAAAGCAGCTTACGATAAAACTTATCGTGAAGCTAATAAGGAACAGAGAGCAGTTTACCAAAAAGCTTGGAGTAAGGCTAATAGAGGGGTAAGGAATGCTCTAGAGGCTAAGCGCCATGCCTTAAAACGTAAGCAAGTACCAGTACACCTGCGTGACTGCTCTCAGGAGAAACAACGTATACTTCAGACATACAAACTAAGTAGCATACTAACCCAAGCCACAGGAGTACAGCACCATGTAGATCACATGTGGCCTCTAGCAGATGGTGGGCCTCACTGGAGTGGTAACTTACAGGTTATACCTGCAGCGGAGAACCTAAGTAAGAATGCCTCTGTCTGTGAAGATACAAAGGCTACTATTATAAAGAGCCTCTACACGTTTGAGTCAGAGAGAGCTATTTAAGAAGGTCTATAAAAACAAAAAGGGGCTGCTTAGTGCGGCCCCTCTTGTCTTACTGCTTAAGATAGTCTTCTAGAGTATCAACGTAGTCCATAAAGAACTTCAACTCCTTGTATGTCATCTCTGAAACAGCCCCCTCAAAGTTGTACCTAGTTTTCATGGCACGTAGAGCCTTAGTTCTTAGCTGCTTACTACCTACCATGTTAGCTTTTCTACGCATAGCTAGTAGCTGTGTTTTTCCTGGGGCATACTCATTAGTATACTCACGTATTTCAGACTTAGCTTCAGTTAGAGTCTTGCGTAACATATCCTTACGCTGATCAGAATCCCCCTCAATGAACCGCCTGTCACGCAACAGCTTATCTGTAGACCTCTCTAACACAGGAGCTAGGTAAGAGTTAAACACCTTGTCGTACTCTGCCATTTGGCTACGCTCACTAGCAGTCCACTCAGCCATGTTAGCCATAGAGTAGGCTTTCTCAGTAGAGTTTCTTCCTCTCTTAACAGTGATACCAAAGATACGAGCCAGTGGGTTAGCATCATATATCTCACCCTTACGTGAGGCTACATTGAGTTGCTCCCCTGTAAGTGTGTCTACCTCACCAATGAAGGCTTCAATGATATTGTCAAAGTACTTCGTAGAGCTTTGAGTAAACACTGCACCAGCAGTCTTAGCCTGACGTGCATCCTTTGCTGTGTCTGTCTCTGTGATGAAACCAGTAAGCTTATTAACGGCATCAAGAGGGCGTGTGAAACCTGCAGCGAAGTTACCGCCTGCCTTGGCTAGACCACTAAGAGCTAATTTACGTCCACCTTCTTCTTGATTAAGAATAGTATCAACGATGTTAGTTAGGTCATTACCAAACTGTGCATCACTAGCAAGCTGACCAACAGCAAGTTGAGATGTAAGCTCTGTGATAAGCTCTTTATTTACAGTCTCACCCTTACGCATAAGATTACCTACACGTCCTGCTACAAGCCACAGAGAGAAGGGAAAGGTGTTCTTAGCATCTATAATAGTGCCACCACCTATATCCATATCGTATACGCCTAAGTTCTTATCTTGACGTTCCTCATCAAACTGCATAGCCATAACAAAAGCAGTAGTACCTACTGTGGCACGTGAGAAAGCTTCTATGTCACTAATCTTTGTACCCGTCTGCTTAAGCTGAGAACTAGCAATCCTAGTTGCAGACTCCACCATTGCGAGAGGGGAGTGTTGGTACGTTGTAGCAATTACGTTATTAAAGAAACGCCCAAAGGGTAGAATAGTACCGATCAAAGGCATGTTAGAAATGCTTTCAACACCCTTAGCCATTTGACCTAGAAGTTGATCTTGACCTGTATAGTTTTTAGAGTATACAGACTTAAGTGTTGTATCTAAAGCAAGACTAAGCACACCATCGTCAATGTCATTCAGTGTACCATCAGCTAATACATCCTGCAGGCTTTTATTTTTATTTATGCGTAGGTGCTTATCTAGTTCAGTCATAAACATTTGAGACTTAGTAAAGGTGTCTTGTATCTTAACACCCGTCAAACGGTTCATAGCCTCTGTGACTTTTTCAGTACGCTTAAACCACTTAGCATCTTCATCAATACCAAAGCGCTTAGAGCTACGCTCAACACCACCAGAGAAACTTTCAAACAAGGTCTTAGATACATCTTTGTGCTGCTCTAAGAAACTCATATATGCATCATGAGTAGTGAAGGGGTCCATCAGGTTCTTCATCCGCTGGCCTTGCATAGTTTTATATACACCAGCTATACGGCGAAGTTCTTTACCCTTAGCTGAGTTACCATGAAACAATGATGCAGTCATCAAGCTAGTAGAGCTAAACACATCCGAAAGAGCCTGTCCTGCAGCATACTGACCAAAGCCCATAACGTTGACAGCTGTAGTAGCAGGTGAAGATACAAGTAACCTACGCCATACAGACTGACCATACTGGCCTAGCTTAGCACGTCCTGCTTTAGCTTCCTCTTCTGCTATATCTTTCTTGATGTCAGTACGGCCCGTGATGCTATCAATCATAGCCGTGCCATGAGCAAGGCCACCATCAATAGTCTTACGTGTTTGTGACATGATGTTAAGCATCTGTGCAGAACTACGAATATCTTTAGCTAACAAGTCACCTAGAGTTATCTTAGCAGTGCCGTAGTCACCTAGACTAACACCAATAGAGCCTTGCAGCTTAGTGTTAATAGTAGCTAGTTCATCTTCAGGTATCTGACGTACAAGGTTAGTCATAACATCAGACACAGTAGCGTTACGGCCCAGCTGCATCTTGTTATCTTTGAATATCTTAGCTAGGCCACCCTTACCATTTTCGCCTAACATAATGTCGTGTACTAATTGTACGGGTGTTACTTCTGGGTCATAAGAAGCAGAGCCTCGTTTCCACTTAGTCTCCCACGAATCAAAAGCTTTATTGATAGTCTCTACACTACGTTTAATTTCTTTAGGAGGTAATGCTGCAGCTATCTCAGCATCAATCTCTTGACGCATAGCGCCACGCTCTAGCTGCCCTGCTGTGTCACCTAAGCCACTCTTGCCTTTACCTGCACGTCCAAGTAGCTGAGCACCTGCACCCACTGCCCCTAAGCCGAAGCTGAAGGTGGTCTGTAGGCTGCTGTACTCTTCTTGTGAACCAACATCTAGCATGACGTTCTGTATCTGGTAGTCGTTAAGCATAGCAAACGTGCCATCTAAAGCAGCCGTACCATACAAACTATAGCGCTGGGCTTTCTTCTCAACAACCTCTAGTACTGTGCGTTCTGCACCTTCACGAGCACCCGCTAGGAATATCTCTTTCTCTTTAGTTGCTACGTTCTTAATAACACGATCAGCTGTAGGGCCTTTAACGCCCTTCTCAACAAGGCGAGTAGTAGCACGAGATACAGCTGTATCAACTGCTTTCTTTTGTGCAGCAGTGTCTAAGCCTTCACGTACTGCACGTTCACCAGCCTCTTTAGCTACCTGCTTGATGAATGCCTTACCACCTTGAGTAGCACCATATGCTGCAGCCTTACCTAGTCCACCTGTCATAAGACCAAGGTAGTTCGTTGGATCAGAAGCAGCAGCAAGGATATAATCCTTTACGCCATCTACTGCACCAAAGAAGCCATCATTAACAAACACGTTACCTAAGTCATCATACAGATCGTATGCATCTTTAGCTAAAGCTTTTTGCTTGTCATCTGCCTTAGAGATAAAGCGTACCTCACCACCTGTAGATACGATATTAGTATTAAAGAAACGCATGTGATCCACAAAGTCTTCAACTACAGCGTCACCTTCTTTGTCTTTGTAGTCTACGCCTTTACGTGCAATCATATAGCTGCGAATCTTATTGAGGTTCTCATACTCTAGAAGATCGTCCTTCTTTAGTTTACCTCCACCTACTACATCCTCATCTTCTATACTAGCTTCTTCTACCTCTGCAGTTTTCTGTTCTGCTTCAGTAGGCCCAGTGTCTAACGTGTATTTAAAATTATATTCTGACATGGTTTATCCCTCTAAGGCAGTACCAAATGTTTCAACTAAGAAAGACTTATCCATAGGTAACGTCTTTTTATTCTCTTCTGCCCAATCTGACATAGCTTCTATGATACCTTCAGGCTCAATGCTGTACAAGTTATCTCTAATGAAGTCAAGAATATCATCACCATGATCAACGAATATCTGAAGGTCTAGCTCTGTTAGCGTACCCCTGTCTAAAGCCCCGTCAAAGATAGAAGGCTTTATGCCAAACTTTTTAGCAGCCCTCTCTCTGATAGACTCAACACGTTCCTTCTCTATCTTCTTGAAGTTATCCTTACCAGCATACGCTAAGTCTAGATTGCGTACAGGTAAGCCCTTCTTTTTACGTTCACCACGAGACATTTCATCCCATTCCTCACGAGTAACAGTAGACATTGCCTGTGCCATAGTCTTTTGGTTATCTATATTAAGCTGTGCTGTTTCTGCTGCAGCACTAAGTCCAAGAGCGCTATCTACAGCATTAGCTAGTTTTGGGGCGTACTGTGTAATTTCAAGAGGATCTGCATCTTGTTCGCTTGTTGTCGCAACTTCAAGTTCAACTTCAGGGGTTACTTCAGGTTCACCTTCAGGTTGAGGACGTACTTTAGGTCTAGCAGCAGCTGCCTCATCCATATCAACTTCTGGTAGTAGCGAAACCTCAACCTCTGGGGTAGTAAAACCTGTAGATGTTGTGTCTGTACTAAATGCGTCTTCTGTCTGTGTGTCTGCATCAGTCTCAGTAGTACCAAGAGCTAAGCTGTCTACGTAGGAGCCGCTAAGGAAGCTACGTAGATAACCGTCAGCACTGTCTGTGAAAGATTCACCATACGTATCTACCATATCTTGAATAGTAGAACCTACCGTAGAAAGATAAAGTTCATCCATCTCGGCTTGCGCTTTAGGCAACCTAGCCTTGGCTGCAGCTAACTCATCTTGATCCTCAGAAACTCGTATTGCCCCTATAAGACCTTTAATCTCTGTATCTAAAGTGGAGTACGCACCTGTGTCTTCTACTGCCTTGGTCAAGGCATTTATAGTACGTGTAAACCCATCCATATCCTCAGAAGGTCTAAACACTTTAATGTCATTGAATGTAATAAACGTACCAGGCACAAGGCTCTCATAATCTTGCTGTGCAGACATTTGATTAACATCATAGGCGGTATAGCCATCTTTTATAACTTCTCTGTCAAGCCTTGCACGAGCCATGTCCATCTGCTTGTCACCCCTAAGGCGATCCATGAAGCTACGCTCAGGCATATCTTTTGTAACGCCCTTGCCTTCATAGCCTAGCCCGTAGGTCTTCCTGATAAGATTAGTGGTGTCTGTGTCCATCACAGAGAAACCCTCTGGTATATTAACTAGTGCTTCAATGTCTGATGCACCAAGCTTACCACCACCTGCATCTTCTCTAGCTTTTGTTACCTTATTAGCTAAGGTTGTTATTTCTTGTGGCCCTGCAGCTATAGCAGCTTGGATAACACGCTCAGATGCACCATTATCACGTAGCATATTAGATATGCCTACAACCTGTTGGACTACAGCGTTACGCTTAGATAAAGTCTGGGTATTACGATCAGCAAGTGTACGCTGGTTCTCTTCAAATGCACGGGCTTCATCGCCCTTCTTCTCAATGTCTTTCACCCTAGACTCTAGAAAGCCTGTAGCAAATGCCTGTACATCAAAACCCATAACTTAAACTCCCTTCGCCATAAGGCCCATAGGTTCAGCAGGTGCGCTTACTTCCATGCTCATATCTTCTTCAACGTCATCGACAGGGGCTTCTGTGCCTGTACTACTCAAGGCTTCTTGTAGCCCCTGAAGGAGTGCTACCCCTGGATCTTCCTGCCCAGCGCCCTTCTTATCTGCATCAATAAAAGCTAACTCAATGGAAGCTTGTAGGCGTTTTCTCTCATTCTCTTTAATGTCTTGCTCAGGATTAGTAATATCATCACGTACCACAATGTCATAGTTTGACATAGCTGCTTTAATGAAGGAGTGAATAACTGGTGCAATGACCATGCTAACATCAATAGAGTGCAAACCGTTCATAACCCCAGAAGTAAGTAATGTCTTAACCAGTGGTGCAAGAGGCATGTCGTTACCTAGAATAACAGATAGGTCATCCATTACTTCATCATCAGCTAACTTATCAATGTAATACTTTGTTGCCTCTTCAAAGTCTACCATTTCAGGAGGGTTTTCCCAAGGCCAGTTGTTAGGCAAGTCAGTTAAAGACTGTCCAGGGGTGGGTGCTTCTAATAGAGATGCCATTTTATATATACCTTACTTAGTGAAACCAGCGCCAAAGTAGAGACCTACAATAGCTGATACAATGTGTGTGTCTAGGGGTGTTATTACGAAGCCACGTGCAGACTGCCAATGTACTGTGCCATCACCACCAAAGAGCCAGTTGAATAAGCCACCATGTATTTCAGTGTAGCCTACAATAACGCTTACTTCAGGATACCATACAGCAACTAGCTTTGGCAAGACTATAATAGCAAATATTGAAGATAATGCTATGAGTCTACGTGTCCACGCAAAGTGTGTGTCAGACTTGCCATGCTCTCTGGCTTGCTGCATACCGCTGATCATCATCTCTTGCTGCTTAGCTTTGTTCTTAGTGTTCTGACCCCAGATAGACATGACTGCGCCTAGCACGGTGGAGAAGAGCATAGTGATAAGTTCTAGGGGTAAGCCAAACATTAGAGTTTTAACCTATCAATAAGAGCATTGTAGTATTTAGTACCTTTAGTACCAAAAGCATCCTTGCCTGTTTTTCCTGTCTCTAGCCATGTATCAGCACCACTCCAACCTTGATTGTGTGCATAGCCCAGCACCGCAAGTTTCTCCTTTAAAGGGAGCATTTTATATCTCTCTGATTTGTTTATAAGATACGAGTGGTTTTTTGCAGTGTAAGCAGCAAAAGCTTTTTCCTGTAGTTTAGGATCATTGCGGTAAGCTTCTCTTTCCTGTGCTGTGTGACCCAAGGTAATACCTAGAAGCTCTGCAGCGTCTTGCTTAGCTACTTTACCTAGCTGGTACATACCATCGTAGTGTTTGTTAGCTCCACCTTTAATGGTGTAGGGGTTTTCCTTTCCACCAGACTCAATAGCAGAAATTTCTTCACGATAGGCGTCCCACATTGTAGAGGAGATACCTATTTCAGCCTTTACAATACCTTTAGCTTCTGCAGTCATAGGTGCAGAAACCTCTCCATCTTTACTGGCTGACATGAGACCAGCAGACTGAGTAGCAAGACGAAGCTGAGTATTCTCTGGTGTAGCACCGCCACTCTCCTTTAATGATTCTGTAATTACTTCTTCTTCAACTACATCTACGTCACCTATATCTGCTGGACCCATTCTTTTCTGTTTTGATTGTTCAACAGCATCAAGAGTTTCCTGGGATAAACCTCCAAACATAGCTTCGTAACTGATCTGTGTATCTTGCCTATCTGGAGTTTTATCAGAAAAAACTTTATCAGCGTCATCTTCACTAGAGAAATATCCTAATAGTTCATCTAACATCTTGTCATAAAAATCAGGCTCATCACTTGAAGTGTCAGTATTGCCATCATCAGGCTTAGATGCAATACCTTTAGGTATAGCTTTAGGTCTAACGTTTTCTTCTTCAGTTAAAGCTTTACGCTGAGCATAAGCTCTAGTCATAGTGTTGGGGTCAAAATTAAAATCAGTCATGTCATTATACCTATATTATTATCCAAAGATAACCTTATCAACGAATGTACCAGCAAGCTTAGAGAAGATAGAACTTTTTGATGCTGCAGCTGCATCAACCCCTGCCTCATTCTTAAGGCTCTGTAAAGCAATACTTGTTGCACGATCCGCATTATTGTTCTCTGTCTGGAAGGCAAAGCTCATAATGTCTCGCTCTGTCTGCCAGTACGAATCTAAGTTACGTGCAGTAAAGCCTGCCATTGTTTTAGCGAAGTCCATGTTAGACTCATTCTGAGCGGCTGTGTTAAGTGTAGTTAAGTTCTGACGCCACTGGGCATTAGACTGTGCTATTACAAGGCCATTCTGTGCATTGAACAAGTCACGCTGTTGCTGGATCTCAGAGTTAAACTCACGCAGAGCATTGACTGAGTTGACGTTGAACTGATCCATAGCATTCTGCTGAGAAGCATTGAACTGACCTGTTTGACTAGCTAAGTTAGCAAAGAACTGATTAGTCTGGTTCTCACTAGAAGCATTAAACTGTGCTGCAGCATTCTCAGCAGCTTGATCTGTGAACAAAGCTTGGATGTTTTGCTGTGACTTAAACATAGTCGTTTGCTGCTCGTTAGACAAGTTAGTCATGTCCATCTGCATAAAGTTCTGTGCATTCTGTACAGCTGTTTGCTGACGGTTGTTTAGGTTAGCCATATCCAAGTTAGACAAGGCTGCAGCTTCTGCCATCACCATAGCTTGACGGTTAGACAGATTGTTAAGGTTCATAGTGTTAGCAGAACGAGAGTTTTCAAGAGCGATATTCTGCTCTGCAGTAAAGTTCATGTTAGCTATGTCACCGACACGTGCTGAGTTTTGTACACGTGCTTGGAAGGCTTGGTCAAACTCCATGCCAAGGAACTGAGCACGTTGTTGTGCAGACAGCATAGCACGTGCTTGACGGTTAGATAAGTTCTGACCCTCAAACTGTGCCTGTACTTGTGCGTCCATCTGAGCAATAGGTAGTGCAGCTTCCATTGAAGCTTGAATGATAGCTTGCCCTGCCATGCTAGAAGCACCAAGACCTCTGGCAGCTAACGTAGCTGTAGCTGCTCTCATGGAACCAGCAGCCCATGCAGGTGTATTACCACCCTCAAACTGTTGCATGAGACCTTCTAGTTGTCCTTGTACAGTAGCTTGTGTAGAAGGTGTAGCAGTAGCCGCTTGGATCTGCTCGTTGAATGTAGCAGCCTTCTCAGCATCGGCTACACCAGAGATAATCTCACCAGCCTGTATCTCACGTGCAGCAGGGGCATTAACCATAGTGGCTGTACCCTGAGCAGCAGTCATACCAGTAACACCAGATGTAAGCTGTTGCTGTGCTATAGGTTGAGCTTGAGTAGATACTGTGCCTTGAGCAGCAGTCATACCAGCTGTCTCTGCCTGTATTCCTGTATAGGCTGGCGTAAATGCTGCAGTCTGTACTGAGGGTGTTACCTGTTGATTAGCTTGTTGTACAGTACCTACTGTGGCTGCCTCTGCAAAAGGAGCAATAGGTACAGTCTGTCCTGCATCCACAGGTACAAAGTCTGCAGCTTGTGGTTGCATGTACTGAACGTTAGACTGCATAGGTTGCATAGTCTGTGCAATAAGGTTAGCATCACGCTCAGCTTGCTGTTGTACAAACGTACCTTCTGCAGCGTAGATAGGCTTCTTAGTCATTCCACCTTTGCTCATAGCCACACCAACAGCACGAGCCTTACGGCGAAGACCTTCACTGCTATTCATAAAAGTCTTGGCAGAATTTATGTCATCACCACCAAAGCCATTCATCCTAGCTATTATAAGCAGGGCTGAATCTACTGTACCACCTTCAGCATAGCCTTGTACAGCACCGCCTTTGTTTTGCCCTTGTACAGGAGTAAAACCAGGAGGTACGTATGTAACAGGAGCGCCATTAACTTCAGTTACAGTAACTTCTTGACCTAGATTATTAGCATATAAAACTTGCTGAGAGCCACTAGAACCCATAGTAGGGGCAACAATTGTAGGGTCAACTAAGCCTGGTGTACCAGCGTAATTAGTCTTGTATGTTACCTCTTTAGGTACTGCAGATAGTCCTGCTGTTTGTAAAGGCTTACTAAATGTACCTGCTTGCTCATTACTGATAGATGTATTAGCTGATATTTGTGGTTGGTTGTAATAAGAAGGGGGTGTTACTTGTTGGGTAACAACCTGTGGCACAGCTTGAACGGGTACTGCTGCACCTGCGGGAGCGGTAATAGAAGGTGCTTGTACCGAAGGAGTAAAAGAACTAGAGGTACTAGGAACCACAGGTTTCTTTTTTTTCTTTTTTATCTTATCAAATGCTGCCCACTGTAGTGAGTTATCTAGATTACCGCCGAACATTTGATTCTGTCTATCATACTCTTGTGTGTATGCTGCATTAGCCTGCTCTTGCCACTCAGGAGTTGAGGTAGGAATACTAGCTATTGTATTTGTAGCAGGATTTAACCCCTGTGCAGCTAGGCCATCTTGAATAAGTTGTGCATTAGCTACATGATCATTAACCATAAAGTTATATAGCTCCCCTGTTTCAGGGTTTATCTGGCCTCCGTAGAGTTCTTTATTAGCTTCAGTACTATCAAGATATCCATACTCGTTCTTAGCTGTTTGAACAGCTTCGTAGTGTATTCTTAGACCTTCATCTTGAGGGCCTGATGTAGGAGCGCCAACATAAAAGTCACTTGTACCTGCATTATAACCATTACTGTAAAGAAAATCTGATACAGCTTGATATGACATAGGATCGCTAGGATCAATGCCAACAGCTGCTACAGCCTCATTCATTGAAGCTGTAGAGGCACCTGTTGTCTGTGCAGCATATTGTATATCCGCTAATTTTATGATGTCTTCTTGAGTTGCCATTTCAGCCTACCTTTATTTATCCATTGTCATGTATACTGCGCCTGCGATAAACGTCAGTACGGCGACAGTGGTTACTTTTATTGCTGTTGTCCAGATGGACTTGCGAGTATCACGCCAAGCTTCAATTAAACTTCTCATTTCTGTAATGTCTCTGTGTGCATCATCATCAAGTAGACCGATAGAACGCAGAGCTTCCTTAGCTCCACGCCTAGCTGCACGGTCCAGCATTGCTTCTAGTTCATCATGTGTGATGGTTACTTGGCTCATATTTTAACTCGTTCTTATTAATTAAGCATTAAGGGCGTCTAAGTCATCCCAGATAGTTGTAGCAGCAGTAGCAGGAACAAAGGCTATATCATTGCCATCGCTATCTACGCCTGATGTCCATGTCTGCACACCATCAACAACACTAATGCTTGTCAGATAAGTAGTCAGATCATCCTTGCTAGTAATCTCAGCAATAGCATCTGATATGTCTGCACCATCGTCAGATATACCTAGCATAATCCAATCCTGTGGACTTGCTGTATTAGGATCAGCAACGGCGTACATCCCGCCTGTGTCTTGTGGAACCCCAAAGGTCAGCCATGTAGGGATAGTACCTTCTGATGTTAGGCGGTATTTTACAACTTTATGCGGCATCTTTATTATCCTCTAGCAGCGGTGTGTTTGTCAGTGATGTTTCGTCATATATTACAAAGCCACGGCTCTCTGCAAAATCACTTGGGCAATGCGCCCACTTGTCTGCACAAGCTTCTAGCCATTGCACCGTGTGATGATGCTCTGGGGCTTTACCTTCTTTAACTAATTCGTTTTCCCAGTTAAGGTACGACATGACTTCTAGCTGTGCCTGTGCTGCATTGATGCCAAGGTCAAACAAGTATATCATGTTACCTTCATCAATTACACCATTGCGTGGTCTAGCACTATTAAGAGCCTGCTTCATGCAAGTCATAATGTGATACTTAACTTCTTCTAACTCGTAGTCAGCTTCTGTAAGCTCATCCTTGCCAAGCTTCTTCATCAGGTTGTCGTACTGGTTAGTAAAGAAGTTTAGCTTACGAACAGCAGCCTCTACATATCCACGACCACTGGCAGCTTGTGCCTGCATCTCGTTGATCTTAATCTCTAGCAACTCCTGCTCAAGATCGTCTGTCTCTGTGGTCAGCTTACGTTCTAGCTTCTTCAGCTTTACTTCTTTCTTCTTCATCTTGAAGTAGCCCTCTTGCAGAGCAGCTTTAGTCTTCTCAATCTCAGCTAGTGAATGCTTCACAGAACGGATAGGCGTGATTGCCGTAACGTCTAGTGTGACACTCATCATCTGCGAGTGAGACTTGTAGAAGTTGCTAGACGCCTGTGCAATTGCAGGGGCTTTCTCAGCAATGTTAGCCAGCATGGACTTGTACTCAGGCTTCGCAGATGGAAGCTGAATGTTAAGGTCTACTGTGGCTAGTGCCGTTTCTTGAATCGTATCTTTCATGGTTTTCTCCATTGTTATTATTCTTATTTACAAGCCGCCGTGGGCAGTAGATACAGCCGCTGTAGCTTCACCAGCCTGTTGAGCAAAAAGTAAGTCCCCGAAGTCTAAGGCGTTTCCAGCAGATGCAATTGTTACATAATCTATTACGTTAGTTGACCCACCAAAAACCGCCCGTGTTGCATTTGCTGCTGCTGCTGCGTTACTTCTGTTTACACTAGGGTCACCAAAATCTGTAGCATTTCCAGCAGACGCAATTGTAACAAAATCTATAGTTGAAGTACGACCAGTACCAGAACCAAACAAAGCCCGTGTACTGTTAGAACAACCATTCATTTTGTGTCCAGCTACTGTTAAATCGCCAAAGTCTGTAGAATTTCCAGCAGATGCAATTGTTATAAAGTCTATAATATTTGAACCACTACCATCGCCTGTTTGACCTGCTGCAAACAAACCTCTAGTAGCAGATGCAGCAGAAGCAAGGTTCATACGTGCAGCAGTCATATCGCCAAAATCTGTAGCATTGCCTGCTGACGCAATTGTTACATAGTCCATTGTATTAACTTTAGAACCTGTTTCACCACCGCCACGGACTCCTCTGGTAGAACTAGCTAAACCAGATGGCCCTTGTACTGTAGCAGTAAGATTACCAAAGTCAGATGCATTGCCTTCAGATACAAGACCGTACAAATCTATCGTATCTACATCGCCACTCTCACGACCTCCAAAAGAAAGACCCCTAGTTGCGCTTGAACAACCGCCTAATTTAAATCTTGCAGCAGTTAAGTTACCCCAATCAGTTGCATTACCAAGGACTTCAATAACAACTGTTTGAATATCATTTCTTTTGTTATCACCAGAAGTAGCACCACCATGCCAAAAAGCTCTTGAAAACGTATTCCCAGTAGTAGGCCACAGCCCACCCTTGGTGTAGCTTAGTGCTTCAGCAAGTGACCACACGCCAGATGCTGCATCGTCTTGGTAAGGGCCAGCAGGTGCTGTCGGAGTATCTGTCATTATGTTGCCAAGAAATCTTTTAGGCATTATGATAGTCCTCCGTGGGAGTTTGAGGTAGCCGCAAGATTTTGTTTACCCACAGATAAGTCACCATAGTCTGCACCGTTGCCAGTTGAAGCTATGGTCACAACATCTACTTCGGGATTGTTGGGATGAAAGGCTCCAATCAATGCTATTGTCTCTGATGATGTAGCGGCAGGCCCCCCGTCAGCAAGCGTCAGATCTCCGAAGTCCGTGGCGTTGCCCGTGGAAGCAATGGTAATATACTGTATTACGTTTGATACACCGCCGGATGCTTGACCCCCAGAAAACAGACCTCTGGTTGATGAAGAGCATCCCGCAAGGCCATAAATTGTTTCAAGCAAGTCTCCAAAGTCACTAGCATTACCAGTTGAAGCAATCGTTACATATCCCATTGTGTTTGCACGTGCTCCTGCACTATCACCCCCTCCTGCAAAAACAGCCCGAACACTAGAAGCTAATGCACCGGGCCAATACATTTGTGTAGTCAAATTGCCAAAATCTGAGGAATTACCTGTAGATGCAATAGTAACATAGTCAATGACGTTGTAGACACTCCCACCTGGAACATAGCCTCCACCGAACAGCGATCTAGTGCCGTTTGAAGCTGAAGCAATCGTAAGCTTGCCGGGACTTGATAGATTTCCAAAAGTAGATGTACTGCCACCAGACTCATAAGTTACAAAATCAATAAGTCGGTAGTTTGTTGAATCCTGCCGACCACCTCCAAACAAGGCTCGTGTCGCAGAACCTGAAGCTCCATAGAGACGGCGTTGAGTAGACATTGTTCCGAAGTCCACTGCATTACCTTGCGTGGTTAAATTAAAGGCGTCAATCGTTGTGCTATCATCACTGCCTCCAAATAAAGCTAGTGATGCAACAAACACAGGCCACCCTGTTCTATTCTGATACTGCGTTGAGAGGCTCCATACACCTTGATAATTGGGCATTATGAAAGTCCTCCGTGACCGTTTGAATTTGTCATAGGAGCATCACTTGTTGTTCCAGTTAAATCAGCAAAATCTGTAGCGTTACCTGTTGAGGCTATTGTTACTGTTACAATGGCATTACCACTATCAATAAAAGCACCAACAGTGTGTGAAGACGCTGCACGAAGATTAAGCCCCGACATTTTTATTAAATCTCCAAAATCTGTAGCGTTTCCAGTGTTTGCAATAGTGACGTAATCAATTGAGTTTGTGTTAGTAGACCCTGTAAATCCACCTGCGGTAAGACCCCTTGTGGGTGACGAACATCCTCCTTGCCCACGCCTAACTAAGGTACTATCTCCGAAGTCCGTAGCATTTCCAGTGGAAGCAATTGTAACATAGTCCAATACATTTTGTTCTGCGCCTGATCCACCTGATGCTCCACACGCTCTTACGCCTCTTGTAGTGCTACAGAAACCGCTAGATTGCTGGCAAGATTGTGTAAGATTTCCAAAATCAGTAGCGTTACCAACGGAAGCAAAAGTAATATAGTCAATCACATCAGAATTAGCATCTCCTGCACCACCCACACAACCTCTTGTAGAACTTCCAAATTGTGCGCCAAATTGTTTGGCAAAAGTTGCATCACCAAAGTCTGTAGCATTACCTGCTGAAGTAGGGTTTACATAATCTAAGGTATTAAGGGTAGCTGTGCTTGCATTTCTACCACAAGAAAAGACTGAGCGAGTAGATGATGACATAACATTACCACTATTACGTCCGACAGTTAAATCACCGAAGTCAGCAGCATTTGCTTGAACATTAATATTAAACCTATCTATATTTACAGTACCACTACCAAAACCTGCAACCATTGCATATACAGCCGCAACAGGAGTAAAACTAGCACTAGCATCACTGGGGGCAGATGTACCAAAAGCATTAATAGCCCAAACGTTAGCGGTGTAAGCTGTTCCGTTAGTAAGGCCAGTAACTACAAGAGGTGAGCTTGTACCAGACGTACCTATGCCAGCAACTTGCGCCCTAAAACCTGTAATATCAGATGTACCTTCATCAGAAGGCGCAGTAAATGCTACGCTAACCTGCCCATCACCTGCTGTACCAGCAACACCTGTCGCTTGATCAGGGGCGTTCAGCCCGTCCTGTCCTATAAAGCCGCCTTTGCCATTAGACATTAATTAATCCTTAGTCTGTCATTAATTCGTAGCTAACCAAATATGTTAGGTCACTGGCTGCAGAAGCTGTAACTGCAAGAATGTCTGTCTCATCTAAGTAAAACCCATTGTCTTTACCTACGACAACTAAGGTTGCATCAGCAGGTACAGATATAGTTTTAGCTATGGCAACATAGTTTGAACCATTGTCTATACTTACTTCCACTGTAATATCAGCGGCATTAGAGCCATCAATATTAGCAATAATTAGTGAGTTTATTTTAGCAACTTTATCAGCAGCAACATCAACGATAGATGCTCTACTTGTTGTTACTGCGCCAGCCGCCATCACGGGTGTGATAGTTGCTACGTTGATTAGATTTACTACGGCCATTTATTTATCCTTTATCCAAATACTATTGCTGCGGCAATAGCAAAGCCTTTACTTGCTGCAGTTGCAACGGAATCGTCTACATACTTTTTTACCGACTGTTGTGTTGGCACTAACGTAGCTGAGTCACTTGACATATCGTCTTCATCTGCAAATGCAGTTACGGTAATTGTACCATCTGCTAAACTACCAAAGTTTACCGCACCTGTAGTTGTGAAGGCAGAGGAGCCAATATTAATTGTACCAAAGCCAGAAGTAATTGATCCGCTATTCAAAGCACCTGTGGTTACTACATTAGCACCACCAACACTGTGACCTGCAAAGTATGTTGAAACTGTATCAACATTGGTCATTCGCATTGTGCCAGCGTCATTGATTAGTATGCCATCGCCTGATGCTACAGCAGTTGTACCTCTTGCTGTGTCGCCGTCAATTAAGTTTATCTCTGCGGCTGTAGAAGTTACACCATCTAAGATATTTAGCTCAGCAGCTGTAGAAGTAACACCGTCTAAGATATTTAACTCAGCAGCTGTAGAAGTGACTCCATCTAAAATGTTTAACTCTGCTGTAGTGGATGTTACACCATCAAGTATGTTTAGTTCCGTTGCAGTAGATGTTACTGCTACATCCTCATTAATTTTAGGGGACGTTAAAGTTTTATTAGTAAGTGTGTCTACAGAAACACGAGATAGTAATGTTGAGTTAGCACCTGCTGGTAACATTAAAGTATTTGTAACAGTTGCAGAGTGCGGTTGTCCGTATACCTTTTGTCCGTGACTATTACTTTCGCAGTTAAATACTATTGCACCTGAGTTAGTATTACCTCTTACAACAACTGTACCTGTCCCATGTGGAGCTAAGTCAAGATCAGCATTAGAGGCTGTAATAAAGTCACCGCCAACAAGAGTTGTACCATTAAGTATGGCACTTGTCAAGGTCTTATTAGTAAGAGTTTTAGTTGTACTTGCCATAAATGTATCAAAGTCAGATACAAGTGCCTGCTTCATTACATCGGCATCACTAATTACAACACCGTCTGTGCCTGCAAGGGTAACTGTAGCCTGTGTAGTTTCACTACCGTCAAGGATGTTAAGCTCTGCTGTAGTAACTGTAGCACCGTCTAGTATGTTAAGCTCTGCACCTGTAGATGTAAGTCCAGATACGTTATTAGCTGCACCTGCTACAGTATCCACATAAGCTTTAACACTTTGTTGTGTAGGTACAAGAGTAGCACTATTAGATGACATATTATCTTCATCGACAAACGCTGTAATTCCAATAGTACCGTCATTCAGAGAACCAAAGTTTACCGCACCTGTAGTTGTGAAGGCGGAAGACCCTATGTTAATAGTACCAAAGCCTGACGTAATAGAACCAGCATTAAGCGCACCAACTGTAGTTAGATTTGCTTGCGTGTTCAAGTTATTCTGCATGTAAGTGTTAATGTCGCTCATAGCGACCTGCTTCATAGTACCTGCGTCATTGACTACAACACCATCAGCATCAGCTAATGTAGTAGAGGTAACACTAGTGCCGCCATCCATTATGTTTAGCTCAGCAGGTGTAGCGGTAATAGCTGTGTTACTTGCTGCAGCCAGTACTGGAACAGTACCACTTTGGTTGGGTAGGTTTATTGTACGATCTGCCGTTGGATCAACGATTGTCAGTGTAGTTTCATGAGCGTCAGCAGTAGCACCTTCAAACACAATAGCATTAGCTGCATTCATAGTGACCGTATCAACTACCGTCTGTGTACCGCCAACAGTCAAGTTACCTGTAATTGTAAGGTTATCTGCTACTGTTACTTCTGATGTAGTGTGACCAATAGTTATTGCAATGCCAGATGTTTCTGTGGCAACTTTTAACGCACCTGTTTTATTAGTGATATAAGAGTTAGTTCCATCATGGTACAGTGCCATGTCACTGCCAGCACCAAAGTTAAACTTGTCACTGTCAGGTACAATCAAGTCACCACTAGCATTTACGGTAACAACTTTAGATGCTTCAGACGTACCAAGTGTAGTTACATCAAGATAGTTTAACTCTGCAGTTGTAGCAGTAACCCCATCTAGTATGTTAAGTTCGGTAGCCGTAGATGTTACACCGTCTAGTATGTTTAGTTCTGCTGCAGTGGATGTGACACCATCTAAGATATTAAGCTCAGCAGCGGTTGCTGTAACTAATGTACCACCTAGTTTTAAACCATTTGAGGTATCGTGTGAAGCAATGTTAAAGTCAAAAGCACCATCAGCGAAGGTAGTATTGCCAGTAATTGTAATAGTTGAACCATCAGCCGTAATGCTATCAAGAGCAATATTACCCACGTTAGTAATGTTAGCATCGCCAAAGGAAGTAGCAGCTAAGGTTGTAGCGCCAGTTACTGCAAGCGTACCTGCAATGGCTGTGTTACCGCTGGTGTTTGCAACAGTAAACTTATTGCTGTCCATAGTCAAGCCACCATTAAGGGCTGTAACACCCGTTACGGTAAGCGCACCAATAATACCAGCGTTTGCATCAACGTCTAGCGTGTCAATATGAGCAGTGCCATCTAGGTGTAAGTCTTTAAACTCTAAAGTAGATCCACCTAGATCAACATCATTATCAGTAACAGGGGCTATAAGACCATCTGAAATACGTATCTGTTCTACTGCAGAGCCACTTACTTCAACAAAGACACCATGCCTATTATTACCAGTATCAACAACTATTTTATTTAAACCATCTGGGTCAGCTATTAAAGGTACAAAGGAACCTTCGTCACTATCACCATCATGCCTGTGACCTGTAGTTGCGGAACTACTATAAGTAAAAGCATCTCTTAGCTTGTTGTACTCTGCATTAATAGGTGCAGCCTTAACGACTGCTGTAGGTACGATATCTGAAGTAGACTGCCGTGAATAACCTGCCATATTTTATCTCCTGTCACCTAGACCGTATGTAACAGAGAAAGCCTGGATGGTATGGCTAGGGTCTGTCCCATTTGTTACATATTTAATTGATATTGATTTACCTGAACCTGACACGTTTGTTGACCTGATAGGAGAGGGATTACCATCGTATATTTCTTCTGAATCAAACTTAGCTTTATCATAGAAAGCTGCAGCACCTTGCGTAGTTATAGCATAGTCAGAGGCTAGAGTTAAAGACGTATCACCATAGTCATACTCAATACCCATTGCTATATTAACTAAGCCCTCTGATCGCATGTAAGTATTAATATTATAGATAGTCTTACGAACCTCTGGATCTCCCATATAGATAAAGGGAGTCTGGAAGTAACTAAATATAGCAGCGCCATTAAAGTCTTCGCCTGTCTCTTGTCGTGATACAAATCCAGCTGAGTCTCCATGTATGATAAACTCTTCTTTATCTACATACCCGCTTGCAACTTGATTAACTTCTATGCCAACAATCTGAGAGAACTCAAAACCTCTACCAGCATCACCGCTACGTCTAACACCCCCAATAATACCTAGTGATTCTTGATCTTGAAAGAACATACGAAACTGAGACTTCTTTTTTAGTACAACTGTCTTAATTGTAGTTAAGTCTTCGTTTGCAGTGTATGAATCAAAGATAGACTGAATGGGTTTTGATAGAGAAGCAAGCTCAATATCGCCAATACGATCTGTAGCTGATATAGGACGTACACCATCAGGGGCTAGGAAGATAAGCTCCCCATTAAACTCTACTACACTATCTGGAGCCGTACACCCTAAGTTACTTGTTACATTTTGTAACACAAAGTTAGCTTGGTTATCTCCTACTAGGCGTTTAATATTATTTGCACCAAAGATATATAGTTGATCACGGAAAGATTTGATCTGAGTTATCTTGAAACCTACATTGACTACTCCCGCTCCGTTTGCAGGGTTGAAGTCTGTTTCAGCTACAGGTGAGCTAAAGTGTAGGTGGTAAGGTTCTCCAGCATCTCCTGCTAAGAATAAGTGGTTATTAAAAACTGCAACTAGGGTAGGGTCAGTAGGAGCATTACTATCTGTAATCTGTATATAGTTACTACCGTCATAGGTAGCCGCTGGGTTAATACCGTCAACCAATGCAAACTTAGGAGCGCCCCAGTTAAAGTTTTCAAAACGTACTTGTGTAACACCCGTCATAGTAGGAGCAACAGGTCTGTACTGACCAGCGCCAGAGCCTACCTCAATATTACCTGTAACTGCACCACTGGCTGCTATCTGAGTAATTGTATTAAAAAAGTTTGTACTTGTTACTGTAGCATCTGCTGCTGGGCCTGTTATTATTTCAACTAGTGCCGCACCTAGATAATCAGTTCCTGTAACAGTAAGAGTTATACCTGATACATCACCGCCAGCAGAAAAGATAGTAACCTTTCTAGGTTGTAAAGATGCAGCAGTAGTAAAATTAATTGTGTTGCTTGAGTGCAGAGCGCCATTAATAGCTAGGTTAGCTGCGCCACTAGTAGTTTGTGCAGCACATACGCCATTCCTGTCATTAGCTACAAGGCTAGAGTCTACAGCAGTCCAACCTATAACTGTAGGGGTTGCGGTAACTGCAGTTGACTCTTCAGATGTACCACCTGTAATAATATTACCTGTAGCAAATATCGCAGTAGGTAGTTTTCCAAAGTTAATAACAACGCTGTTAGATGAAGTAGATATTACTGTACCTGTAGCTGCTACACCTGAGTCATCAGCTGCGCTTACAACACCCGTAACTGTTTCACCAACTGTAAGGTCAGTACCCTCACCACTGGTTACAACAACCGTGTAGTAGTGGTTATACCAATGCAAGTAGTTATTTCCACTAGCAGGTTTTCTTGTCCCGAATATACCTTGTTGTACATCAGCAGAAACATGCACCCCCAAAACAGGGACACTATTAGTTGAGTCACCTGTAAGTTCACCATAAGATCTTGAATAACCGCTAATACGGCGATACCCGCCCAAAAGAGCAGGTTCATAATTAATTAGTCTATAAGCTGATCCAGCAAACTGACCACCGTGAGTAAGGGGGTCTAGGTTGTTGAAAAGTCCACCACTACAAGGTGTAGCAAACGTGGATAGTTGTTCTGCCATTATTGAGCACCAGTTACAGAGTTAAAATGTCTACCTGTTACAGTAGAAGTTATATACAAGGGTGTATCAAGTAGTAGACGCCGCATGTTATCAATACCATCCATAAACTTCTTCTCATGGATCTGCCCACTCTGATCATTGGAACGGAAACGCATAAGATACATCATAGCTCCATCAATAACAACTGTGTTAAACCTTTGAGGTATCACAGACACATCATTGAATGCTGTTAGGTCAGCAGGAAAGGAATAGTAGCGATACTCAATATCATAGGCAGCATCTGGAATGGGTGTAACACCAAACTTAGAATCTTGTGTCTGGTAAATACGCAGAGGTACAGACCTAGACGTAGCCCCGCCAATATCTTCTATAGGTCTAAAGCTACGTAGGTAATCTGCAAATGTAATTACAGGAAGCTTACGAGGCTCGTTCTGTTGTGTTTCGTTTTTCTTAATGTAGAAAGTATCCCAATCTACCTTTGATAAGTCTGCAGGAAAGTCATACACACCCGTACCAACAACTAATGTTTGTGTATTAGTAGTAAGAGTGAAAGGCCATTCCTGCGATATTTGTAGTATTTCTCTTATGCTCGAATTAATAGCATCCTTAGAAAGCGCTTGTAAGTTACGTACATCTAAAAAACCTGACCCAGCTGCGTCTAGCTCTGTCTCATTTATGCGTCTAAGTAATTGATTTACTAGATTGATGTATGTAGCCATGAAAGAACTTCCTTTGAGCAAAGTTAGAGGGGCTAGTTTCCCAGCCCCCCTTAGTTTAGCAATTAAGCCAGTGTATCACGATCTACTGTTTGAGCAGTATGGTCTCCGACTTCAGAGACATCCATCAACATACAGTAAACACGTAGTTTACCTGCGCTGAAGGTTGCACCGTCACCCGCAAAGGTTACGTCCATTGTATCTGCAACAGCATTGACAAGAACACCTGCTTGAGCTACTGTTGGTGCGTATGCAAGATCTGCAGCACCATCAATATCAAACGCAGCTACGTACTCGTTAGGGTCAACCGCTGTACCAAGAATAGCAGTAGCGTTAGAACCTGTGTTCATAGTAGCAGATTCCATTACTTGAATACCTGCCCATAGAATGACAGTATTACCAGGAATAGTAAGTGCCTGAATAATGTCACCAGCTGAACAATCAACCGCACTTGCAGTGAGGTCAAGAGTGTTTTCAATCATGTAAGGCTTCCGTGAAGGATTACCTGCTCCACGAGTGGGTGCTAAAAATGTAGTTAAAGTAGCCATAAGTTTATCCTCCCTTACGCTGCGTTATATTTAGCAGTTACGATTGCTTCTGGACGAAGAATCTTCCTGCCGTATAGATGCATTCCACGGACAATGTCCGAAAATGAGTCTGGGTCACGATATGACTCAACTTTGTTGATCTGCTCTGCAGAAGCAACAGCCGAATCGTGTCCAGCAACAATCACACCGTAGTTGGTGTCCTGGTTGGCTGAACCTGATGTACCTGATCCTGTACCTACTGAAGGTAGGTTATTGGATTGATAGATACGGAAGCCGTGTAGGTTGTTCAATACAAGACCATTCTGGAGACCTGAGCCACCCTGATCTGCATTTAGTACCCGTGAATCCTCGTCTTTTAAGAGTTCCATGAATACGGCGTCCAAGACCAGCCAGCGACCACGAGAGTCAACATTCTGTTGGTCAAGCAAGCGACCCATACGTGCAATAACCTGCAAAGGTGATGCAACAGATGTGCTTGCAGCAGTAGCGCCACCAAAGCGAGGTGTCAAAGGAATAGAGTGATCCCCTGCAGAGCTTGTTGTGATGTTGCCAAACGAACCCTTGTTCAACTTCATAGTTGTCAACAATTCGTCAGTACCAGCAGTATCTACAGCGAGTGTGCCGTTTGTTACGTCATTGACTGCATCTGCATCAGCGTGTAAAGCAGACTGCTTGTAACCAGACAAATAGCCAAGGCATTCTTGGTCCATTTGGTCAGCCAAACGATAGGCTGCACGATCAGTTGCAAGTTGCATGAAATCGACATGGCTATGGGCCTCTTCGATATCGTCAATCTTGAAAGCAAAGTAGTTGCTTTTGTCTACTACAAGCTGAAAATCTTCATCGTCAAGATCCTGGGCTGTGATCTGAGCACCACGTGTGTACTCTTTCACGGAAACCTCTGGTTCCTTCATAATTTTAACGGTATCGCCTTGGTTTGCGATCTCACCAAAATAGTCGTTGTTAGTAATAGCATTAGCTACAGCGCTCTTGCGAAACGCAAGCTGTACCTGTTTGCTGTAAATGATAGGGCTGAAGTTACCATTTGGTAAGTTCCCGTACCCTGTTGCGGTTGAAAAAGCCATGTTATATTCTCCTTTAGATGATGAATGGCTGGTTAATATAGTTACACATTCATATCCGAATGAAGAGGGCCGTTCTTTTTAGGGTATCATACTTGTAGAGGTAGCGCAACCCCTATTAGTTTGGTCCTATAGTCAAATGGGTAATTCTTTTCGGTTTGTGTAAAGATAGTTATATCTACAATTAACTAAAAGTCAATAGCTATTTCATATCATAGACAAACTTTCCACTGCGAATTGATTCCATGATAGCATCTGCATGTTTTTCATATTCACGAGTAGACATTTTATTCACTTGAGATTCGCGCCACTGTGCTGCAGTATCGTCTGTCTCAGGGGAATTTCTTGTTCTAGCTTTGACAGAGCTTGCTGCTGCCTTATCACTAGAGTTATCTTTCTTATTGGTAATGTTTTTGTCAGACTTGTATAAGTCAATCACACGAGAAACGGACTTAGCATCCTCTAGGTTCTCATACAAGGCATCCTGTACCCACTTAGGCTGTTCCTCTGCCCAGTTGTGGAATGCGTCATCACCACGAATAGTTTTAAAGTCAGGGTGAAAGCTCATTAGCTCTGCTTCTGCTTTTTCTTTCTTAGCTGTAACACGTAGCTCTTCTAGCTCCTGCATACGGCTGTCTAAGTCACTTGAGCGCTCTTGCGCCTTCTTGTCTGCAATAGCCTCAACAATGGATGCTACGTCAGGGTATTTCTTTGACCAAGCTTCAATGTCCTGATCTGTCTTTGGTAGTACAAGCTCATTGTTAGCAGCTTTCTTTAGCTGACCTTCAAGGCTTCCTATGCGGTCTTTAAACTCTGACTCTTTTTTAGCCAAGTGCTTTTGTATATCTGCGTAACGTTTCTTATAGCTGCGCTCTTCAGCAGTCAGACTTTTGTCATCTGCTTCTTGTGCTTCAGGTGTCTCTTTGGTAGCTTCTTGTTCGGGATTACTCTCATCCTGAACTTGGGCTTCCTCAGTTCCCTCGCTATCGGGTTCTTCTTGTTCTGCTCCGACATGATTCTTCATAAGCTCTTTAAGCTCTGCCTCTTCTTTTGCAATACGTTCTGCATTACGGTTGTTCTTGATATACGTAGTTTCTTGTGCTTGGGCTTCAGCCATAGTTTGTTTCCTTATTATTATTATTAGGGGCCAGCATCATTACTGGGTGTCCTCGTTTATTTGTTTTTCTTCTTGGAGCGCTTAGAGATAAAGCCGCCTTTGCTCATTCCTCTATCTCCACCCCCTGTTTCTTCTAGTTCTTCGTCTTCAAAGCCCTCAAACTCACCACCTTGAGCAGTACCATATCCTGCGTCCACTGCACCTTGTGCAGCAGTAGTAGCAGCTTTTTCAGCAGTTTTTTCAGCGGCTCTGTCTTGCATTCGGCTTGCTAGTGACGGGCCATCGTCATTACTATTACTAGGAGTACTATCATTATTTGGATTGTTAGCAGAACCTGTAATTATCTTACCGTTAATCTCGGTTCCCGGTTTTATAGAATTTCCTGCATCATCTACAAGCTGACCATTAACGTATTTAGCACCATCAAAAGGCGTCACTATATTAGCTAAAAATTCTGAAAAGCTATTACCCGAAGTAGTTGCATTGGCATCCGTTGATGAATTTGACGAACCTCCTCCATTTTCAATATCTTTTCTTTTCTTAAGTTCGTCTTTTAAAGAATTAATACTGCGTTCCATAACAGTCTTACCTGTAACACCTTTTATAATCTTACCTGATAATCCCTTATCTAGGAAATTATTAAGAAAAGAATTTAAACCTTTACCAGACTCTAAACTTTCAAGCTGTCCCTGAAGGGCGTCTGTTGTTTGAGTTGAATAGTAATCTTCAGTAGACGGGGGTTCATTACTATCATTTTCATTATCCTGACCCACGCTAGTCTGTGTAGTAACTCCTACCTGTGTAGCACTCCAGCCCTCTGCTATCCTTGCATCATGCTCTACTTGTTGAGCGGGTAGAGTGAATGCCTGTGATGTAAGTCCATCAGGGCTGTATAGCATTACCATACGTACAGCTGCAGTAGTAGCAGGTGCTACACCCCGTGCTCTATCTATTCCAGAGCCACGACCATACTGTGTGGAAACGTTAGCTGCCATAGTGTTTGCATTACGGCCATCCTCTAAGCCAGCCTCATTGTAGCCAACCCTTTGTTGTGGGACCATACCGCCTGCAGCCATGCCCATCTCTTGTAGTACAGCCATCTCCTCTGGTGTAAGAGCGTCCATGTCTTGTTGGCCTTCAGCAGCTACAGGCTCACCACCAATGCGTCCATCTACTTCCATCTTCATCATGCCCTGCTTGGCTTCTGATCGTAGGTCTTCAAAGAACTTTACACCATAGAAACGTAGCACATCAGCGGGTACAACATATTCACCTTCGCTTAACTGAGCAGGTACATCATCCCGTACTTCTGAGGCCATTGAGCCTGGAGGTATCTCGTTACCGCTTACAGGGTCAACTCTCATGCCATCATCAGCAATACCACCCTCTTCAAAGAGTTCAGCCATTTGAGATTCGTTATTCATTGCTAATCCGCCTTCATTAAAGTTTGCTGTAGGTAGCTTATGTACTGTAACTCCAGCCGCACCAAGTTTATTATTAGTTACTGCAAATCCTTCGCCCAGTGTTTCTGTTATGTAGGAGCTAAGTTCAGGTTGTGTGAAACCTTTTTGATAAGTATCCCTAGTTGTTATAATAGACATAGGCTCTGGGCCAACTGTACCCTTAGCGTCCATTACATCCCTGCCACGTGTAGTTATAACGGCCCTACCATTAGGCTCAAGTACACGTCCAATATCTTTTACAATAGTATCTCTAACATCCCTTGGTACTACGTTTAATACGTTTAGATTAGTTACTTTTTTATAAGAGTTTGATGGTATGTCAGTAGGATTATTAAAGTCAGGTGTGAAGTCACCTTTGGGGAAAGGCTCATACGTATCAAAGCCAAGCTCTTTCTTTGATAGTCCTAAACCTGCACCAAAGTCTAAAGTTTTACCTTCACCTGATAACTCTGTTAGTAGTGTATCAGCTTTCTTGTAAGTAGGGAGTGTCCCTGCTATCTGAGTACGCGCTGCGTTTTCAGCGGGAGGAACCCTGTCTGCTGCAGCTACATCATCACCCTTGCGTAACATACCCTTAAGAATAGGGCCTCCCACAGGTAAAACAGCTGCTAACTCAACAGCAGTAAGACCCGCCGCCTTTAGATAATTAGGGTCATCTTTTTGTACTTCATTAACAATATCAGAGACACCCTTAACCGTACCAACAGGCGTAAAGTCTAAACCTGCATCTAACATCTGAACACTCATAGGTGTTTTTTTTCTATAGGAACCTGTTAAGGGGTTATACTTTTCCCAGAGACTCTCTTCTTCTTGTTCTTTTATGTCAGCCATTAACTTTATCCCTCAAGTACTTCAAGTTACGATAAGCTGCAATCTTACCTTGAGCACGATAAAACTCAACAGGGTCAGATAATGTCTCAGCACTTTTGTGTTGCTGTGAGATGCACTCATCTAACTCTTGAAGAAGTGCATCCCATTCTACTTTATTGTTTACAAGGCTCTTAAGCGACATTGCCGCTGAACCCTTGCTCTCCTGGTACTGGTGCGACACCTGTTCCTATAGTACCACCGCCAGCACCTGTCTGGTCTTGTACCTGAGCGCCAGCAGGAGCGCCCTGTGGAGCAGGAGCACCACCTTCAGGGCCTGGGACACCTTCAGGAGCCATAGGGGGCTGTGGGGGCGCTTGGAAGGCTTTGAGTATCTCTGCCTGTATTGCTGCGTCCTGCATGGAGTTAGTCACTTTGTCTGGATCAAGGTTCATGCTCTTAGCAATCTCACGAATAACGTAATCCATCTTAGCGAATGGTGCAAGTGCTGGGTTAGATGCAACCTGCAAAAACTGCATTAAGCGCTGTGAGCGAACTTCATTAGCCATTAAGCTCTCTGTACCAGATGCCTTAACCTCTAAGTCACCCTTGATGCTGCTATCAAAATCAAACTGCATGTTGAATGCAAAGAAAGCTTTACCCATAGGAGCGATAAGATAGTCATCTACATTCTTAACCACACTACGAATAGAGCCGTTAGCAGCAGACATAAGCATACTAATACCTGAAGCAGTACGTCCAACACCACTGACACCCGTTTGACCATGAGCAAAGGAAGGGAATCCAGTAGACTCATCAGCTAAGACTCGTGCTTTATCAAAGAGTTGCATGTTTTCTTGTGCTACGTTGGGGAACTTAGTGCCAAACAAGGCTTGACCAGGTGCACCCCCCTGTCTTCGTAGGACTTTTCCTGGGTACATAGTTAAGTCTTGGCCTGGAACCAAGTTTGTCTCATCTACTTCAATGATAAGATTACCACTTAGAGAAGCATTGTCAATAGCCATACGCATAAAGCCATTCATCAATGTCTGTGTATCGTCCATGTTCTCAGCAATACCTACGCCAAAGAAGGAATAAGGGTTGTGCTCATAGGGTACAGAGTAGTAAGGGATACGTGAAGGCTTGAATGGGTTAAGCACACAACGAAGGACTTCTCCGTTACACACCCAGATATTGCAGTTTACTTCGTTTAAGTCTTTATATTCTTTGGGTATCTTAATACCATTATCTTCTAGTATATCTATATCAACAAAGCCCCAGAACTCAAACACTTCCCAACGCTCTGAGTTACCAATAGTACTATCGTCATCTTCCATCTTCTGTTCCCAATGCTTACGCACATAGTCAGAACCAGAAGCAACGACAGCTTCAATAGAATCTTCCATAAAGTAAGGGCGATTAGCTAGAGAACGTATTTGTGTACGAGACATCTTGTGACGCTCAACTACATACTCTGCATCATCCATGCTTGAAGCTTCAGGGTCAGGGTAGAAGTTCCATATAGATACATGATCTGTAGAAGGTACAGTCTTTACTATAGGGTCATACTCACCTTCTTCATTCCAGTTAGGATACTCTTTATCTGTAGCGAAGGGGCCTTTCATAACACCTGTACCTAGCAGTGCCATCTCAAAGGCCATACTACGTAAATGCTTAGATGCACCCGACTCGTTTAACTGATCGTGTACTTTCTTTTCCATCTTCTTAGCTGCTACCATAGCAGGATGGAATGTTACAGTAGTAGGAGAAGTACCGTCACCCTCAATGAGTTTATCTGCTACTGGAGTTAGTTTATTTTCTAAACCACCTAAGCGTTTCTCTAATGAGCTTCTAGTCTCACCTGGTTTTAGTTTAGTGTCTGGGCCAATCAAGTAAGGCTTAGTAGGCTCCTGACCAAAGGCACTCTTTAATTCTTCTACACCTGCTTCTGCATTAGGGTCTAGATTAATGTGTACAGACTCAGCAACGCCATCAGGTAATACAGAGGGATCTATCGAAAGCGGAAACTTATTATTTCCAAATAGAACATCAATAATCTGCCCATAAGCAGCGAGAGTTTTAGTCTTAGTGACTTTAATAAATACCCTAGATTTTTCACTAGATGTGAATTGCACGTCTGATCCGTAAAGACCACGATAGTTTCTATAAGCACGTAGCCACCTTTCTTCATCCCCTAATCTAGAGTCTTCTGCTCTTTTGAATCGCTCATTAACAAACGCAACAATACTACTGCTTGACGCAAGGAGTTTATCGTCTTGTGCTTCTGCAGCAACTACGTCATCAGTCTCAAACGAAAGATCATCTATTTCTGCCATAATTTAATATCCGAATGTTGGGTCTGACGCTTGAAAGCCAGACCTTTGTGTTGCGGGGTTAAAGTCCCATAGTGAGCTTCTTGGTCTAGTCATAATACCATACCTTAAAGCATCATACAAGTGATCTTCTGAGTTTGTATCAACATCTTCAGAGTTTCTTTTGTCTAAAGGTATTGATGGTATCTGCGCTAGTAGATTGGTGCAGGTAGACATGAATACCAAGCGTGGTTTCTCAGTAAACTCATCTACCTGCAAACGGCGATGTAACTCATTTTTACCAGCCACTCTTGAGCCACGAGAACGGTCAGAAGGTCTCCAACGACAACCCTTCATGTTCATTTGTTCTGCTAATGACGGGCCAGTATCCCCACGTTTGTGCCACAGGGAAGAGTCCAATACGCCGTATCTCATTGTACCATCTTCAGCCTCTGCATCAAGAATCATATCTGCTAGATCAGTGGCTGTTACTTTACTACAATAAAGTTCTCTGTATACGATAAGCTGCTCATCAGGTGCTACAGCTATCCAAACAACACCTGTGTAACTCCCATATCCATAGTCACAAGCTCTAAATCTAGACCATGACTTAGGTATGCTAAAAGGATCTATAACGTGTATAGCTCTGTTAAACTCAGGGAAAGCTGCCCCTTCATTTACATCCCAGTTACCTTCAAGTAGTTGTTTTTTCTGATGCTCAGGTAGTGAGAGTAGCATTGCTTCATACTCACCGCCCTGTGACAAATAAGGGTTATCAAATAGGCTGGCAGGGATAAACCTACGTTTAAATAGAGGTTCACCCTCTCTGCTATGCCCTTTAGGGAACGTAATAGTATCCCCTGTTTCTATACTAGTAGCCCAGAATGCCTCATTGCGAGGTGCTGGGTCAATAAACATCTTTTTAACCCAAGCATGTCCGTTTCCACCTGGGTTTGTTGTGGCTCTCATGTACAAACCTAGCTCATTACTATGTGCAGATCTCAAGCGTGACCTCATATAATCCCAGGCGTAGTTTGTATTCCACTGCGTCAGTTCATCGAAGCCTATCCAGTTAAACGCCTGCCCTTGGTAGCGGGTAACATCCATGTCTTTGTCCAAGTAGGACATCCAAAGTCTGCCCCCTCTAGGGCTAGTCCACTGTGACTTACGTTCTGACCACTTTATACCTGGAATTGCTTTAGGGTATAGCTCTTGACTCTTTTGTATTAGCTCTCGTAGCTCTTCTGTAGTGTGTCGTACCAGCAAACCACTAAAGTTAGGGTTGCCTAAGCCATGTAGAGGGTCTGCAAGCATGGCGTAGCTTTTACCACCACCCGCACTGCCTCCATATAGTACTTCACGCTCACTAGAACTAAGAAAGTCAGTCTGAGGGCCAGCATTAGGCTTAAAAACTACGTCTTGAGCTACTTCTACTTCATACTGAGGGGGTAGAACTGTCGCTGGTACTGTCTTCTTCGTCTTCTCCGTGGGTACTATAGGCTCCAATGCGGTTTTTTTCAAGGGTTTCGATTTCCTTGAGGATTTTTTGGAGCCGCTGGGCAAGGAACCGTTTAGCTGTAGTTGCTTTTTTACGTTTGAGGTCAATGTCTACTCTTCTTCTTAGCGCTTGCTGCGTAATAGGTCTACCTGTCTGTTTTTCTAACCATATACAGACATCTGCGTAACTATACTGCTTTAAGTGTCTCTTTGCAAGCTCTAATGCCTCTAATTCGTAAGGGATAGGCTCTAAAAGTGCATCATTATCGTAGCAAACCTTATATCCGTAAGGTACACCCTTGTTAGTATTACCTAGTCTTACTACTGTATGCCACTCTTTTTCTTTACCTTTAGGTGGTTTAGGTAGTTCCCAGTAACCTATATCTTCTGTTATCTTTAATCTCACAATAACACTACTTATTCATTAGAACCTTCTTTGGGTGGAAGGTAGAATACACCGCCACCACTAGAGGATACGTCCAATCTTTCTACTTTACCCAAGCCAGCACGATCAAGTAGGTCTTTAGCGGCAACCATCTTATCACGAATGCCTAGTTCAGTAGGGTCATACAAAGCACCAGCCATAGACATAGCTGCTTTAGGGGCTACTTGTGCAAAGTAAGTACGTGTAGCCTCTCCTATCTCATCTTTAAGAGACTCAACTATAGAACGAGTAGAACTAGTCTCGCCATAACCCGCTAGTTTCTTAGCTTGTACAGCATCACCTTGAGCCTCTTCAAAGAGAACCTCTAGGAAACGCCGTTGATTATCTGTTAAGTTACGTGTCATGGTGTTACTACTTTCTTTGTATAAAGATAATACATGCTATTTGACCTCTTCAGCTAGTATTGCTGCACCCCAGAACAAACCAGCAGTACCTATGCCAAATACTATAACACAAGCGAGGACAGTTAAGAAGTAAAATATCCTATCCCTCTTATCTGCTTCAGCCTCAAGTGCATCCTTACGCCGTTTACGAGCTTGGGCCTGTTCGTGTACAACCATATCCCACATACCTGGAGGGCCATATAATCGTGTTGTAGACCTCAAATCGTCCATACACTCTTTGTGCTTCATCTTAGCTTGAGCTATGGCGAAACCTTCTTCTTCAGTAGAGGTAAGGCGACCCAGTGGGCCTTTGTGCCTGCCCTTCTCAGCAATACCAATCTCGGCTTCAAGGTTAGCTAATTTACCGAAAGCAGGCATAATGCTATTAACATCTTTGCCTGCCTTTATTGCGTTGCTTATACCGCCAGCTATGCTGCTTACTGCACTTGCAAGAGCTAAAACTTCAATCATGCAAATACAGTCCTATATTCAGTTAGCCTATTTAGGTTCTTCGTTTAGAACACGGCTAATGTCACCACGAGTAATTCCAATATCTCTTAAGTCTTTGTCTGTCATTCCGTGAAGCTGCATTGAAGCTATGCGGCGGTTTGCTTCTTTTTGGCGACTCTCAATAAAAGCATTAAAGACTTTTACTAGCCATGCTTTAAATGATGCACCAAAGCGTTGTGTTTGTGTGATTACTAATTCCATGTCCATTCTCCTTTTTTATATAGGGACGAACATAGTTATACTTAATTAAAACCTATTTAGTAGATACAAGTTTGCATACCCGTTATCTATTAGGGTTATACCTTTCCCGTACAGATATGGTAGCCTCAATAGTATTAGTAGTCTGGGCATACAAGACAATCTTATCACCAGCGTGTAAGTGCATGACACTACTATCTAGTACATTAAAGGAGCTATTAGCTGCTATGCTGTGATCTTTGAGTAAGTAATGATACGTGCTGTCAGCTTTATGAAAAAACTGTACGAAGATCTTCTTAGCACCTGAGTTATTGTTATTCAGGAATAGAAGATCAATAGTAGCGCTATGCGTTGCAGGACATGTATACAGAACATCAGCCGCTGCATCAGCAGTAGTGGAAGCTATAGTCTTAGCCTCTGTAGAAGTCTTATATATAGCTAGTTCTACCATCTAGTCTTTCTTAGCTTTCTTCTTACCAGTAACTCTCTTCTTAATCTTTGTAGTCCAAGCTTCATTAATATCAGGAGTACTAGGGTCATCACCTACAAGTTGACCTTTAGCATTACGAGCACGTACTACTTCTGTCTCTACTATAGTAGTTTCCTCAGTTACAGTAACCATTGCTTGATTAGATGCTGAACCTGCAGTAGAAGTAGTTAGACTAGGCATTACTTCACCAGCCATAATAGCTTCTACATGCTCATCTGCATACCATACGTCACCATAGGCAGCTTCACCAGCTACAGGGCCACCACTAGCGTCTAATACTTGACCATCAACAACAGTGTAGCCTGCAGCGTTTAGTTCTTTTTCTTTATTGTTAAACATTTAGTTAAGTCCGTTTCTTTGATGGGGGGTTCGATGCACCACACATTAGGCCCCCCTTATTCATGAATCCCATTTTATTACGTACTGCTTTAGGTAAGGATGCTGCGCCCTTGTTAGGAGCTTTAGTTAAGCCACCATCTTGCATAGCATTGCCAGCCATCATCATACCTTGGTTTTTCATATCTAAAGAATCACCATTTGCCTTGGATGGACCTGTATTAATTACAGAACCGCCCATGTTATACATGCCCTTCTTTACAGAGCCACCCATGTCGTACATGCTCTTCTTAGGTTTTTTACTTCCGTAATTCATTGTGTCTCTCTCCTATTTCTTTATCTTAGCTTTAGCTGTTTTACTCAGGTCTTTAAAATGTACAACCTTCTTAGAAGACTTTGACATAGTAGCACCTGTCATAACTTTACCGTCAGGATGCTTATGGGTCTTACCCGTCCATTCCCTACCGTCAATAGTATAGTGTTTTACACCCTTCATTTACTTACCTTCCTGTAGGTTTTGGTTTTGGCTGCAATTTTTTTAGGTTGAGCCACATGCTGCTTACCTGCCTTAGTGCCTTCTCGTTTAGCTCTGGTTGTAGCGGCGTACTCAGAAGGAGTAAGAGACTTAATAGCCTTAGCAGGTAGATAACGCTCACCAGTTTTAGCGCTGGGCTTTCCACTCTTAGTACCCCACTTTTGATTACCCCAAGCCTTTAAGCTCTTCTGTGACTTAGCTAATGCCATACTAACAGCAGTCACAACCTGTGTGGCACTTCTTATTCAGTAATGCACACAACAGTCGTTTAATATACTTTCTCATTTGTATCCGCCACCCTTTGCTTTATATTGCTTAGCTACCATTTGAGCCTTACGTGCAGACCACTGACCAGGCTTACCACCCGAAGACCCCGCCTTTACAGAAGCTACAAGAGTCTTACGCATACTAGGCTTAGTGTAGTTACCCGCTGCGTTTACTGTAGATTTCTTAGCCATTAAGCAGGCTCCCCATTATACTTTAACTCAGCACAGTTAGGTTTTATACTTGCATGACTGTACGTAGCTCTAATCTTTAGTGCTTCATTTAAAACGTCTACTTGGCATTCTTCTTCAGTGCTAAATACGTAGGGACTAGTAACAACGTCACAATGCTCAGATAGAGCACTCATACATACCATTATTATACCAAAGTATCCCATTACTACCACTTTACTTTATCCGCCCAATAAGCTGCACTCATCTTACCCTTAGCTATGTTCTTACCGTGCCTAGCCTTAAAACTCTTACGCTTAGCCTTCATGCGATCAGATTCACCCTCTTTAGGCTTTCCTGCTGTGGATGCTCCCTGCTCACCAAAGCGGATGAGCTTAATGGTTTCACCTTCTTTGGCAAGTACAGCGTGGGACTTACTAGGATGCTTAGGTGTACGCTTGGGTTTGTTGTAACCTGCAAATGTCTCACCTCTATACTCAATAGCCATTAGTTAGGTCCATTTCTACTCATAATCTCACGACCATAGTATTCTAAAGTCTTCTCAGCTAAAGCTATACGTTGCTGTAATTCAGTAATACGGGATATAGTCTTAGTTAATGCATCTGCTTCTTCCCATAGATCTTCTATTTCTTCAAATGCACCATCAATGTAATCACTATTTTCTTGTACATCACGCTTAAGATTAACATTATCCTCAATAGCCATACGGCTACCTAGTTGTGATACAGTCTCTTCTAAGTTTGATATAATAGAAGCTTGTTGTGACACCCACCACACTCCACCTGCAAGCTGCACTGCCATAGCTACTACAAGGGCTACAGGTAACTTAAGGTTTTCCATAGCTGTTATCGCTTTCCTGCGTTACTGTTACGGGGTATGCTTCTATTAGTACTAGCTTTCTGAACACGTAAGTTAGACTTAGCATTATTACGAGGATTACCGTCCTTGTGGTCTACATCCTTACCGTCACCCTTACTTACTGCTCCACCCTTCTCCATAGCATAACGTGCCTTCTTACGAGCACGGTTATCCGCCATACGCTTAGGAGACTTGTCATACTTACCTTCACCACTCATGGTGTAGTTACGCTTGCCAGCTGGCTTTTTCTTGCCCTTCTTAGGAGTCAGCATAGGGTCTCTTCCTGTTAGGTTCGAGTACGTCACGCTTGTCTATCATACCCTCTAAGTACATAGCTCTCTCTACGTGATCTAAAGTATACTTAACTCCAGTGTCAGCTAAGATAGCCTCTCTTACATAGAATACATCAGACTTAGGAATGTGTATCTTTAGTAAGGCATTGTTATTCTTAGATGCCAGAGCATTATAGAAGTCCTCTAATACGGACTCACTTGGGTATAGTTGTATTCGTTTTTTCATTAAAGTCAAGTACTAATGTTAAGGGGTGTGAGAAAAGTAGTATTACTAGGGGTTCTGTTATTACAGAAAGGAGAGAGGAGACAAGGAGTGACACTTATAGTAACTACAGAAGCCCTAGTAATACTTAATAGTAACTACTTCCTTCATTATAACTACAAGGTTAGTAACTACTACAAATATTATAATAGACTATGTTTAACATACTGTCAATAACTATTTCAATGTAATTACATAAATTACTATAACTACATAGTATTACTATATAGTAACTACTTATCTTATTTATAACTTGTATATGTTATTACTATTTAGTAGTTATTACTTTTTTATGTAGTTACTTAATAGTTTAACTACCACTACCACTACAGTAAGTTATACTTATTCCGTAAACCGTGTCAACCCCTAATCGTATATTAGCTAGTTATTGTAACAATTCGTGAACACAAAAGGCATGGGGGTCAGTCTAGTGGGTACACCTTATTGGACTTACTCATATTAACATAAGCGGGTAGAACTTGTAAGTTCCAGGGTACATGTAACCCACAGACGTTTTCACCTCTAAGAGGGACTATATGGTCTACATGGTAGTCTTCACCAGTAAAGGATCTACAATCCCGCATATGCTCATATATGTCTAATATCTGTTGCTTTTGCTCAGGGTTCAACCATTTAGGTGTAGCTTGTTTACTACGTTTATCACGTAAAGCTCTATCTCTTTTAGCTTTAGCTTTTCCTGCAGGGCTTTTCCTGTATAACTTAGCAGTATCCTGACCTTTTGGACTAGCTCTATGTTTAGCTTCCTTGTTGTTCTTACATGTTTTACATTCATGGCTAGGCGTTCTGTAAGTACTACCACTCTTACGCTTACGCTTGCGCATAGGGAACTGCGATAAGGGTAACTCTTCATTACAGTTGCCACATACCTGGACAGCTTTAGCCATGATATCCTTACGCTTTTGTTCTTGCCTCTCAAGTTCTTCTTTATGCCAAGCATCCCACTTAGCTTGGCCTAGCTGTTGCTTCTCTTCGGGAGATAGTTGCGGTTTACGTACACTACTCAGGTATTCCTCCCGATTTAAGCCTGTTGCAGAGCCTTTCTTTGCGTTGTACTGGTTTGTGTATTCTCTTCTGCAAGCCTTACACCTAGCTGTAGGTGTCTGTTCACCACTGGCTAAGCGAATCTTGTCAAACTCATGTAAGTCTTTAGTTTTACTGCATATGCTGCATTTCTTCATGTTAGCCTCCTTGGTGTACGTATAGTTATACCTATGTATATACATCTGTCAATAGGGGAGTGACTCATTGTAAAAAACCCGTGTGTGTATTTGTACATATACGTATATCGTATACCCCCACCCTGGCCCCTGCCCGTACCCCTATAAGAGGTGACATATCGTTTTTCTAGGGTATTAATAGTGCTAAACTACTGTAAAGTAATACTTTTAATAGTGTTAGGTGAACCCTCTTTTGGCTAAGTTACTGTAATTGCTAGGTGTTTCCTGACAGTGAACGAAATAGCACTCACGATGCATGTAATACACCCCTACCCCCCATTTGCGTTGCACACATATACCACCCCTAGAAAACCATGCCGCATTGCATAAAGGAATAGATACGCGCATGTAGTATATACTCGCGAGGCAACAATTAGTTTATCTAACTAGATCAACACCTTAGATAAACTTAGCGCCAATCAATATCAAATGTTACAGCTATTCTTTAATGAAAACATAAACTTAAACTATTTCCGTGATCATCTAAATTAATTATTGTGTTATTCAATTCATTCTGTGCATAGTGATTACATCGAAAGCGACAAGAGATAAACCGAAGCAGCGTAGCTCTTCAACAAGTCTCAGCGTCCTAACGGCGAACACGGTGCAAGGCCCTGAGAAATAAAGACTAAGACTAACGACTAAAAGATTTACTTGACTAACTAAACTAAATAATACTACGATAAGACAACAAAACAGCCCTAGTTATCTGGATGGATGGCAGCAAGCGAATTAGCAGTCTAAGCAACTGCATAGTGACGAAACCCGATTGTTACAGGCATGACAAAACCTGTGACATTGAGCAAGGGATGTAGGCACAAGGGATCACTGAAAGTGTGGTTTGAGAGTGGTGATATGAAACAATCCACCTACAGTGCTGGTTGCTTTGTAAAGACATCCAGGCCAAGGGTCACTATAGCTATGTCTTCACTAAGCAACAATAACGTCTGCTTAGCTTGGGTTTATCTCTACGGTGATATAAGCCTTAACCCTAAACATTTGGAGAATATCATGTATAAAGTTGAAAAGAATGTACCAATGCCAAACGCAACTCGCAATGGCGTTCCTTACTACAAATACCCTTTCTTCACAATGAATGTAGGTGATAGCTTTGCGGTGCCTGTTGATCCTACCACCACGTTGAATTACATTCGTGTGGCACATCGCCTATCAGCAGGTATCTGGCACCAAAGGAAGCGCAAGGATAATGATGGGCGTGACTTCTCAATCCGCACAGATAAAGTGAACCGCATTGTCAGGGTATGGCGCACAGCATAGACTACCTTGACAGATAGGCATTGAGGTGCCTATTCTCTAGATAGTTTAACTTAGGAGCGTAACAATGTTTACAGATGTACAAGATAGAAATATCCTAGCGCGTAACATTCTTAAGACGTATGGCCTAGCTACACGTAAAGAGAAGCTTGACGGGTTACGTTGGTACAAGAAAGCCAAGCGTGAATGCCGTGCTCTTGCTCTTGCTAAGGGTGTGACACTACGTCATTCAGTTGGTGTGGTTGCTGCTACTAGTCCAAACCTTAACTGGAACAAGAACGTCCACACAGCTGGACAAGTTATTGACGGGTATCAGCAAGGCTTAGACCATGAAGCTATTGAGGGATGCATGGCTTACAAGTCTAATCGCCTTAAGGGTTACAAGGTTATGCGTGATCCTAATCGTAGCCAAGCTATTCTTAAGACGCTGAACGGCCCTAAGATTAGTGCTTTCTTTGACAATATCATGGGTGGTGATAGCGTTACAGTGGACGGCCACGCAAGAAACATAGCGTATGGTGAGCGTGTGCAGCTTAAGTCTGACAAGGCTAACATTGGTGTGGCTGAATACAGAACACTAGCGCAAGCATATCGTGACGCTGCATCTATACTAAATATCAAAGCCTGTGACCTACAAGCTATCACTTGGGTAGCATGGCGCAGAATGCATGGGATCAAGTAACATGACAAATATACCACAGGATTGGGAAATTATAGAGCTATTCGATAGCACAAACTTGACGGTAGCACAGGTAGCAGCGCACTTTGGTGTCACTACCTACATGGTGAAACGTGTCTTAATGGCACAAGATGATTGGAATGACTAATGTTTATATGTATCGCAACAAAGCCCCTGAATGATCGCACTGATGGTTTCCGCTTTAATCTGTGTGGCTTCAAAGGATTGACACGCAAGCGCCAGAAAGTATCACGCTGGGGCTTAGCTAAGGGTAAGGCAATGCAAGCTTTGCACTTTGGCAAGCGCTCTATCTATATCGAAAAGAGTGTCAACAAAATCACATCACGCCGTGTGCGTCACTTTGCAGGGTAGATAAGTTTTCTATCATACGGTGATATTCTAACAGTAACAGTAGAGGTGCTATCATGACTAAAGGTATTGTAATAAGTCTATATGACTTCACAGGTGAAGCACTGAAACCGTGGGCAGATGCTGGCTACACTTGCCACGCCTTTGACATTCAACATTCCCTCAGTGATCCAGAGGTGCAGACCTTTGATGGTGGCGGCAGTATAACATACAACTATGCTGACCTTCATGATCACAACTGGTTGAACGCCATACAATCAGAGTTTGGTGACAAGCCTGTGGTGTTTGGCATGGCCTTCCCTGTCTGTACTGACATGGCTGTATCAGGTGCGGCACACTTCAAGCGCAAGGCACAGGCCAACCCCTTCTTTCAGGCTGATGCAGTAGGACATGCGACAGCAGTGGCAAGGATGTTCAACGGCATGGCTATCCCTTACTTCATAGAGAACCCTGTGTCAGTGTTAGCTACCATGTGGCGCAAGCCTGACTATCGTTTCCACCCCTATGAGTATGGCGGCTACATCCCTGACGATCAGATAGAGCACCCACGCTGGCCTGAGTACATCGCACCACGTGACGCCTACCCTAAGAAAACCTGTCTCTGGACTGGCGGCGGTTTCGTCATGCCAACTAAAGTGGCTGTGACAGTCAAGCAGGGCTATGCCAAGCAGCATCTAAAGCTTGGCGGTAAGTCACAGCGCACCAAAGACATACGCAGTGCCACACCCCGTGGCTTTGCCATAGCAGTCTATGAGTTTAATAGTATTGATGAAAAGGAGTACGCATAATGGACATGGATAAATATTTTAGGCAGTTAGTAGGCTGCAAGATTGTAAGCTTTTACTTTCAAGAGGATGACTATGGTGCAAGAGATTGGCCTGTGTTCATCATACAAAAGCCTAACAGTGAGGGTGGTGGTGAGCTTATGGTTTCACTATCACAGGATGAAGAGGGCAACGGCGGTGGCTTTGCTTTCATAGAGGAGAACATTATCACAGCATCCATAGATTAAGCAACACCACCAGCCACCCTATACTAGTAACGGTTAGAGAGAAGAGGAATAGAACTATGAAACGTAATTACAGGACAGCATACAATCAGCTTAAGAAGATTGGCGTGCCCGTCTATGAGGGTGGCTACAACGGTGATGATACCTTCCGCATATCAGCAGAGGAAAACTATGATACCGTGTGGGCTGACTACTACAAAGAGTTTGATGCATCACTGGATGACTTTGGTGTGAACCATAAGATCAACGATATCCTGACTGACAATGGTTTGTACGCTGAGTGGGAGAATGGCGGAGTATTAGGAGTGGCACAACAATGATTACTATCACACGCAGAAGCCCTTTGACGGGTAGAACAAGCACTATGCGGATGGACATATCAGAGGGTGCTTTACAGGCTTGGCAGGGAGGTATGCTAATCCAGGATGCCATGCCTAACTTAAATGCAGATGAACGTGAGTTTGTAATGACAGGCATCACACCCTATGAGTGGGATAATATGTTTGAAGAAGAGGAGGTATAGCCATGTTACTTAGAGAGTTGACAAAAGCATTAGCTTCTGGCAAGGATGTTAGGTGGGCTAGTGATGGCTACAAAGTATGGTGGTTTGGTGATATGATCTGTGCCATCTACGAGAATAACGGTTTCAATTGTGCTCTGACTACTGAAGAGGTAGAGCGGTGCTACATCAAAGGAGAGAAGTAATGGACAAGGTAACAAAAGCTAAGATACTAGCAATACTGAGTGAGCACGTTACCATCCCTAAGAAGGATGAAGACCGTGTGATTGATGGCCTGTATAAGGCATATGTTGAAGTAAGAGAGGAACAAAAGGTATGATATTATTACAGCTTACAGCTAATGAGCTTACTGTACTAAATGAGGTGCTACATAGTGACATGGATTTAAGCAGCTTTGAAGCCCCTGACTATTCTGACACAGAGCTTATGAAGTATTACAGTGATCGAGCTACCTTACTTGAAAAGGTAACAGAGGAGATAAGCACATGTTTAAACACGCAATAGCTAGTAAACTAGCAATAGCATTAACTATTCTTGCTACACCAGTAGCTGCACAGGATAGCGTCAACGGGACAGTGAAACACTTTTACTACTCGTACACTGAGGAAGTACCTGAGACTAAGCGGGTATGTGAGATAATCCAGGTTCCTATATATAAGGAGGTAAACAAGGGTACATCTGGTGCTGACGTGTTTGGTGGGCTACTTCTTGGTGGACTACTAGGCAAGGCCTTGACAGGGGATGACAAGGGTGCAGCGGCGGGTGCAGTTATCGGTGGCATAGCATCTGCTGAACACAACAAGACAGAGCAAGTGATCACTGGCTATCGTAATGTACGAGAGTGTTCTGAGAAGACATACACTATGGAATACCAGAGAAAAGCCTATGACTACAGTGAGTTGACCTTTAGGCTGGATGGCAACACATACACTGTTATGTTTGAAAGGTGAAGCTAATGCAGCCTATACAAAAAGCCGCCGTGATGCCTGACTTTGACTTCAACGATATGTGTAAAGATATAGCGTGTGAATGGTTATCAGAAGTGTGTCACGAATACCCGTATATTAATGATCCCAATGGTGAAGTGATATATACACAACAAGCCCAAGAACGTTATGATGAAATACTTGACATGGTTAGACAATTAGCGTTCAATTATATAATAGTAGAAAAACAAATGGAGACTATCTAATGCCTTATATTGAAAATGAAGAAGAAGCAGCACGTTCAGCAATGTACAAAGCGGAGCGCGAAGCTAAGCAGAAACCCCTACGTGAAGGGTTTGACTGCCTGACAATTGACCAGCAACAAGCACTCATGTATATATTCAAGACGCTTGATGATTTCAATGATGAGAACCGTGATATGGAGGGTGACTGCTATCATTCAACATGGATTAAGTTGACAGGTTTGTATGGCAAAATGATTACTGCCTTTCCAAACGTAAGAGATGAAGAGGATAACTAACATGGACAGGCTTATTATACGCAAGAAGAAACACTACTCAAACAAATCTTGGAATGTAGAACTAATACAAGGAGAGCTATCTTTTTACAGGGCGTATGAGGCCACTGAATACAAAGCAGACAAGGCAGTAGAGCGCCTACAATATCTTTACCCTGATGCAAGTATGGAGGTATTCAGCCCATGACCCAGCAGCTAGTAGTGATCTGCGAGTATCAAGCAGAGCGTCAGTTTGACTACCTCCACCGCCGCATGAGCTACGCCGACACTGCGTCAGCACAAGACTATTGGTGGCGTCAGATACAAGACCACAGTGCAGCCCTAGAAGCTCATCGCTCTGATGCAAGTATGGAGGTATTCAGCCCATGAAAGATAAGTTTAACACAGAGAACCTTGTAGGCGCTCACCAATATCACAATGAACTACAGCGACAGATTGACGATGCAGATTGGATGGGTAAGTATGAGGATACAGAACATCTTGTACGCCAAGCTAAGCAGGTCAAGGACTGCATTGATGAAGGAGACCAGTACTATACATTATTCTAACAGGATGGCGAAGGAGAGATAATGTATGCTATACCTATAGTTCTTATAATAATTTATCTAGCAGGTGCAGTGTACTTTATTTATGATACATTTCAAGGAAACAAGGATGATTGAAACAAACACAGATGATCCATGTGACGATTGGTCAGACAAGCCTATACCTAAAACAAAAGAGGAGCAAGAGAGTGACAAGAAAGTTCAGCCCAATAGTCCCAAGAGGCAACCACCCTTTTCGTTATCTGGTAGAGTTTTATTTTCAATCAGATAAGTTTCGTGATGTATCTGGTGAAACACAGAAGACCAACACTAGACATCTTAACAAGGTTTGTGATACTGTCCTAAAGGATGGTAGGAAGGTAGGTAGTATACGAATAGATAAGATAGGTGTTAAACAACTCAGCGAAGCATATGCTATTTGGAAACGTATTGGTGTTCGCACTGCTAACATTAGATCAGAGTGCCTATCCGCCGTTTACCGTGTAGCTATGCAAGCTGAGATAGTCCAGGTTAGTCCTATTGGTTTAGTCGATAAGACTGCTGGCAAGCCAAGACGGGTAAGGTGGACGCATGATAACGTCAAGTCATTCTTAGACACTGCCTACGGTGATTTTGATTATCGTTCTATCGGCTTGATAGTACACATGGCCTACGAGTGGGCGCAACGATTAGGTGATATGCGTAGACTAACTTGGGATGCTCTAGACTTAGATGCCCAGCGCTGTGACCTAGTACAACGTAAGAGAGGAGCAGAAGTACACCTACCTATACCACCACAACTAAACAAGATGTTAATCCTACAGAAAGAAGATTGGGGCTTTCAACAGTACGTAGCTCCAAGAGTTAAACGTAGAGCAGGAGCATACACACCCTATCAAGAAGTAGAAATACATCAAGTTATCAATGAGGTAAAGGAGAAAGCTAATCTACCACCTGAGCTTACAGGTATGGACTTGCGGCGTACAGCTATCACTCAGATGGTTGAGGCTGGCTCAGATCAGTTTGAAATCATGCAAGTGAGTGGACATGCCAACCCTAGTTCTGTTACACCTTACTTGGTAAACACATTCACGGGTGCATCCAATGCATTAGCAAAGAGATGGGAAAAGAAAAATGAGTAAAGTAAGCGACTACCTAGACACGCTTAACCTGACTGATGGTCTATCGTTTCGTGGCATGTGTCCTATGTGTCACGCTAGGAATGACTTCAGTGCAACTAACAAGGATGGTGTGATTGTATACAACTGCTACAAGCTGTCCTGTAATGTTAAGGGTGCGTATGGTAGTGGCTTAACAGCTACAGAGATACAAGCAAAGATCAACGCTTGGAGCATGTCAGTAGAGGGAAACAAAAAGAAAGAGCTAGAACGTATGGTATTACCTGAGTATGTTGTTACACCTAAGCCAGAGCACAAGCTATTCCATAGATTTGTAAACAGATGGAACATACAGGGTGAAGATCTTATGTATGACGTGAAGGACAGACGCTGCGTGTTCCCCTGTACTAGTAACGGTAAGCTAGTCGATGCTACTGGTAGAGCCTTGGACGGTGCTAAGCCCAAGTGGTACAGGTACTCTGGGCTAGGGCATTACTTTACAAAGTGCATTGGCATACCGAATGGTACTATACTTGTAGTAGAGGATGTGATAAGCGCTATAACTGCTGCGAGAGTATGTCCTGGCCTAACCGCTATGGCTTTGCTTGGTACATCACTTACTGAAGATCATAAGGCAAAGATTGGAGAGTATAGCAGGGTTATCGTAGCGCTAGACCCTGACGCTGTACCCAAGACGTTGACCTTTACACGAGAGATTGTGTCTTGGACAGGTCTACCTACTAGTGCTTTACGTCTTGACGATGACATAAAGTATGCATTAGAGTCTGACATTGAGAAGCTTAAGGAGTTTGTAGGTTGAATAAGAACTACTATATAAACGAACTAACTAAGAAAGTAGAAGAACTAGAAGAACGTATAGCTAAACTAGAAACAGAGATTAAGGAGCGCAAGAAATGAAAGTAATAGCAATACTATTGTGGATAAACTTTATACCAGGCCAAGGTATACGATATCACCACTTAGGTACGTTTGACAATAAGACACTGTGCATGGCTCAACTAAAGTTTGCCTCAGTTATGGTAAATGACAAGTCAGAGACAATAGAATGTATTAAAATAGAGGTAGAACACTAATGATTAAATCTACTTACATAGAGCACATGGGCAATGACCTAACTGTAGCTAACGCTGCACGGGTAAGCTTTGGTAAGACTTCTGAGATGGATGTGAATGACGTATGGAGTCCACCTAAACTTAAGGCTAAGGACGATAAGCTGATCCGTTACCTTGCCAAGCACAAGCACATCAGCCCCTTTGGGCATTGCTTTGCATCGTTCCACGTCAAGGCTCCAGTGTTTGTAGCACGTCAGCTAGTCAAGCATAAATTCCTGCGTTGGAATGAAATATCTAGGCGGTACGTGGATGATGATCCAGAGTTCTATGAGCCTAACTTCTGGCGAGGACGTAGCCTTGACAAAAAGCAAGGCAGTGAAGGCCATATCACCCTAGTGCTAGACCAAGAGATACAGTGGCATAGGCAGCTGAGTACTTACAAGACACTTCTAGCAGATGGAGTAGCCCCTGAGCAGGCACGTATGGTACTACCCCAGAGCATGATGACTGAGTGGTATTGGTCAGGTAGCCTTGACGCCTTCGCTGATATGTGTAACCTACGGTGTAAAACAGATACACAAGCAGAAACACGTGAGGTAGCTAATCAGATTGACCGAAAGATGCTTGAACTATTCCCTGTATCATGGGATGCACTAACTGAGGAGGAAAACAATGATTGATCTATACGAACTAGAGCCGCACATCATGGACTGCTGGTCAGTCTGTAATGACCTTGAGACAACATTCAGACAGATTGGTGACGGTGAACGTGAGCCTACTCAAGATGAAATGATGAACGCACTGATGGGTATGCAGCAACTATACCAGTGGAAGTTTGAGCAGTTGTTCTTTAAGTATGAACAGATACAGAAAGTACAACGTGAAGCAGTAATAAATGACTGATGTAGCTAGACTAGAGGTAAAAGTTATGAGTATGTGTGGTGAGATAGAGAATCTACAACAAGAGCTAAAAATAGCTAACGAGAAGATTACAGAGTTGCAAAAGCAATTAAACTATGCAACAGAGTTTGATGAGCAAGACATAAGAGAGTTTAATGAGGAAGAACGCAAGAGATCAATAGAGAGAGCAAAAGCTAACAATGTTCACAGTTGAGTTTGAGAAAGATGCATCTGTCATCACCAGTTTAGATGAGGGTGACGCATTTAGTGATGTTGAAATGATAGTAGGAGAAGATAATACAGTTTATATTAGGCAGTTTGATGAGGACTTAGATCAGTACCAGATGTTGTACATGTCTTATCAACAACTAAGAGATCTATTTCTATCAATGAATAGATCAGAGGGTATGTTCTACGCAATAGAAAAAGGGAACTAAAAGATGAGCAAGAATCTAAGACAACTAAAGGATCAGTTATCTGACCTAGAAGCTAAGCGTATGTCAATTATAAAGACTACTAAAAAGCTAACTCCTAAGCGTAAAGAGCTTGAGATAGAGATTGCTTATACGCAACACGAGATAGTTACGATCAGGAAGGTGTACGCATGATGGAGTTCGCTCTTGTCAAGACGCTCTTAAACAAAGAGTTCTATGAAAACAACAAAGGAGTTCGTTGTCCAGATAAACTATTCACTAAGGATATACGTCTTGTAAAGAAGACCATTGACTATGCTATGGAGACCTACGAGAAAGACCTAAGTGTAGCAGAGCTAGAAGCTTTGTTCTTTAGTAACAACACCTTAACTACTGCTAACAAAGAGTCCTACAAGGATGTCTTCCGTAGGATCAACAAAGAAGAGGCCATGTCTCAGGGTATTGCCAACGAAGTTATGGCTAATATGTTTCAAAAGGTGGTAGGTGAAGAGGTAGCTAACATTGGCTTTGAGTACATCAATGGTGGTGATCATAGTCTAGAGCCGCTGCGTAACCTGATACAGAACTACCAAGATGACTTCATGCCTAACCTCAAGGTTGATTGGGATGATATGTCTATTGACGCCTTGCTTAAGGCCAACGCTATTGAGTGCCAGTGGAAATGGAACATCCCATCACTAAGAAAGAAAGTAGAAGGCATTAGCGCTGGGCATCTCATTATTGTAGGTGCTAGACCTAACACGGGTAAGACAAGCTTCCATGCCTCTACCTTAGCCTCTCCAGGCGGGTTCGCTAGTCAGGGTGCTAAGTGCATGGTGTTATGTAATGAGGAGCCATCACATCGCGTAGGAGCGAGGTATCTTAGTGCTGCTACCACTATGTCAATGGAAGAGGTTAAGGGCAACTACGCACTCGCTGCTGCTCGCTACAAGCCTGTCACAGAGAACATCTTTGTTAAGGACAGCACAGGCAAGGACATGGCATGGGTAGAGGCTATTGTTAAGGCTTACTCCCCTGATGTCGTGGTACTGGACATGGGTGACAAGTTTGCCTCTAAGGGTGGCTCTGACTCACACGTATACCTCAAGGATGCAGCCATCCATGCACGTAATATTGCCAAGCAGCACAACTGCGCTATCATCTGGATGTCTCAGCTATCAGCAGATGCAGAAGGGAAGGTCTACGTTGATCAGAGCATGATGGAAGGCAGTAAGACAGGCAAGGCTAGTGAAGCTGACTTGATGATCCTGATCTCACGCAACAAGTTAGTTGAGGGTGCAGATGAGCAAGATGAACAAAGGCACTTGAACATTGCTAAGAATAAGCTTAAGGGTGGGTGGCATGGTGTCGTACACTGCGAACTAGACGGAGATCGTAGTCAGTACACGGCGTAAGAGGATGGATGGATGAGACTAGTATTAGACGTTGAGAACACAACTACCAGACGTAACGGTAGGCTACACATGGACCCCTTTGAGCCAAGCAATACACTTACTCAAGTAGGTACACAGAATATAGACAACGTTAATGAGACAAACATCTTTACGTTAGACCATGTAGAAAAGAAAGATAACTCTGGACTACAAGCTAAGCAGATACAGCTGATCCTAGATCAGACTACGCTACTAATTATGCACAACGCACAGCATGACCTCATGTGGTTGTGGGAGTGTGGCTTTACGTATGATGGTGACATATATGACACTATGTTAGCTGAGTATATTTTACTGAGAGGAAAAAAAGACGTACTGAGCATGGACGGTTGCGCCCAGCGCCGTGAACTAAACTTCCAGAAAGATGATACTTTAAAGGAGTACTTTAAGAAAGGGTATAACACAAATGAAATACCTCTTGATGAGCTTAGCTTTTATTTGCGGCGTGACCTTGACGTTACTCGCGAGTTGTTCTTTGCAATCGAAGCCGACTACGCCAAGCCTGAGTCCGACTCCCTACTACGAGTCAAAAACGTTACCTTCAGAACCTGTAAAACCCTTACAAGAATGTACATGTCGGGAGTCAGGGTGGATAAACCCGCCTTAGAATTAGTACGTAAAGAGTTTGAAGAAGAGAAGATAGCTATAGAAGAGAGGCTTACAAAACAAGTACGTATGCTTATGGGAGATACACCAGTAAACCTCAACTCACCAGAGCAGATGTCATCTGTAGTATACAGTTGCACTCTCAATGAGAAGAAAACTTGGGTTGACTTGTTTGATTATGTAAACAATAAGGCTGAGTTCAAAGAAGTAGTAACTAAAAATACAGAGCGTACATACAAGACCAAAGCTTTTACCTGCCCTATTTGCAAGGGTAAGGGTAAGACGTTCAAGCAGAAGAAAGATGGTACGCCTTACTCTAAGCCTAACAACTGTAAGGATTGCAGTGCTAGAGGCTACCAGCTAAAGAAGCTAGACAAGCTTGCAGGGCTGGGGTTCTTCCCACCTAACAAGGCTTGGGTTAGTGCAAATGGTTTTGGAACAGGAAAGGATAGATTAGATGTTCTCATATCGAATGCTAAAACGAGGGGCTTGGATTATGCTGTCAGTTTCCTTGGTGATCTACGTAGGTTATCTGCTGTTAGTTCCTACCTTAGTTCCTTTGTGGAAGGTATCTCAGACTATACCAGAGGTGACTCCTATCTCCATGTCACTCTTACCCAACACATCACAGCTACAGGTAGGTTTAGTGGTAGAAACCCTAACATGCAAAACATGCCAAGAGGAGGGACATTTCCAGTAAAGCGTGTGTTTATATCTCGCTGGGATGGCGGTCTGATCTGTGAGGCAGACTTTGCTCAGCTTGAATTTAGAACAGCAGCTTTCCTAGCACAGGATGAGACAGCTATGGAAGAGATTGCGACAGGCTTTGATGTACACAGCTACACTGCCAAGGTTATCACTGATGCTGGTCAGCCTACTACCCGTCAAGAAGGAAAGGAGCACACCTTCGCTCCCCTGTTCGGGGCCAGTGGATATGGTAGAAGCAAAGCAGAAGCTGCTTACTATGAAGAGTTTATCAACAAATACAAGGGTATAGCTAAGTGGCACAAGAATCTAGGCAACGAGGCTATACGTCTAGAGAAGATTACTAACGTGTCAGGTAGGCAGTACGCTTTTCCTGGCATTACTAGGAGAGCTAACGGTACACCTACATTCTTCACTATGATTAAGAACTATCCAGTGCAGGGCTTTGCGACAGGTGACGTAGTTCCTGTAGTCCTGAATGAATTAGAAGATAGATTAAAACCGTTGCATTCTTGTCTAGTAAATACAGTGCATGACTCAACAGTAATTGACATACACCCAGACGAAGAAGTTCAAGTAATACAGATAATTAACGACTTGAATGAAGACTTAAACGATCTAGTAGAGAAGGCATACGGTGTGACTATGAATGTTCCTCTACTATTAGAAGCAAAGATAGGCATCAACTGGCTTGACACAGTTGACGTTTAATGTATAACTAACTTTCCTAGCATAGATAAAAAGGTAGAAAAACTATGAGTACACAACTAACAGTAGCAAATGAATCAGGGCAATCCCTAGCAGAAATGATGGGCGTAGCTAATACAAATAGTCCATCTTCTAAGTCAACCCTAGCACGGCTGACACAGGTACACCAAGCAGCTATGGGGCTGATGGAAGTAGCTGGTAAGAAAATCAAGACAGAGGTAATGCCTGTAGGTGTTTACAAGCTGACCTTGGATGAAGACACAGCCATCTATTCAGAGAACCCTAAGATCCGTATCTTCGCTATCCGCCAGCAGTGGACACAGTTTGACAGTGAGTTGAACGCCATGAATAAGACAGTAATGGCTACTGATCTTAAGGGTGACTTCAAGGATACTAAGGGTGGCTTTAACTTAGGGCGTCCAGGTTACATCAAAGATTGGGATGCAACATCAGAGACTACAAAGAACCTTATCCGTTCTATCAGCCGTACTATGGTTGTCTTTGGTCTTATTACTCTTGATGATGCTACAGATGCAGATGGTAAGAGTATCACGGGTGACTACGTTAATATGCCATTCGTTACAGACGTTAAGAACAAGCTTAGTGTCAAAGCATTGAATGGCTACATCTCTACTATAGCACGTAAGAACAAGCTGCCTATCCAGTACAACGTAACTCTAGGTGCAGGTATACATGACTTACCCAATGGCAACCAGTATGCGTCCTACACGTTCAGCGCACCTGATCTCGTAGATGTACAAGAGGGTGACAATGAAATCCTCAAGGACTTCTTGGAGTTTGTTGAAGTTACTAACACTGGCATCCTAGCTAAGTGGGATGAGAACAATCGTCAGGACGTAGATGATTATGAAAAGGAGATCATTGCTTCTATTGTTGACGTAGAGGAGTTTGAGTAATGGAGCATCCTGCAGAGCTATCCCTTCACAGCTACATGAACTCTGTTCTTGCTGGTAAAAAAGGAATGGATCAAAGCATAATTGATAAAGTTATGTCTGATGTTGGAGATGCTATGAATAAGCAATTCAACGGAGGTCCACGGGATGCATTTAGGTTAAGGATGTCCAACATTGGGCGTCCTACTTGTCAGCTTTGGTTTGATAAGAATGAGCCTGAGTACAAGACAGCATTCCCGCCACGCTTTTTAATGATGATGATGATTGGTGACATTGTAGAGGCTGTGTTCAAAGGCTTACTACGTGGTGCTGACGTTGACTTTGAGGATAATGCAAAGGTTACGCTTGACTTAGATGGGCGTAAGATTAATGGCGAGTACGACATGAAGCTAGACGGTAAGGTAGATGACGTTAAGTCTACCTCTCCTTGGTCCTACGCTAACAAGTTTGCCAGTTTTGAAGCACTCAACTCTGGTGATGGGTTTGGTTACATTCCACAGCTTGTAGGCTATGCAGAAGCAGAAGGCGCTCCTGTAGGTGGCTGGTGGGCAATCAATAAAGGTACAGGTGACTTCAAGTATGTCTCTGCAGCTAACGTAGACAAAGAGAAAGTCTTAGATGAGATGAAGGCTACAGTAGCTTACATTGACGAAGACAAACCTTTCAAGCGTTGCTTTGAGGCAGAGCCTGAGACCTTCTATAAGAAGCCTACAGGCAACATAAAGCTTAGTAGAGCCTGTGGCTTCTGTGATTACAAACAACGTTGTTGGCCTCAGTTACAGACTCTTCCCTCTGTAATGTCTAAGGCTAAGGAGCCACCAATGGTAGACTACGTACACATTGAAGTTCCACAATAAAGGAAGATACCGCAGCGGTTTAGAGAAAGACATTGCTGCGGTACTCAAAGATAACCAGAAGAAAGTTAGGTACGAGTCTCTAAAGATTGAGTGGGAAGACTTAAGATATAGAACCTATACCCCAGACTTTTTGCTAGACAATGGCATCATAATAGAATCGAAGGGTATCTTTGATAGTGATGACAGACGAAAACACCTAGAGATACAGAAGCAACACCCAGAGCTAGACATACGATTTGTGTTTAGCAATGCTAAGGCTAAGCTGTACAAGGGTGCTAAGTCTAGATACTTTGAGTGGTGTGACAAAAATAACATACTATGGTCTCATAGAGTTATTCCTAAAGAGTGGCTTAAAGAAAGGGGTAAGCCTATACTAGCAGAAAGAATACCCCTTAAAGAAAAGAGGAGAAGTTAATGGGCGATAGACCTAAGACAGGCAACGATGCACTAATAATAGCTCCAGGTGAGGTTGCCTTAATTATCCAAGCTATTGATTGGGATGCAGCAGATGGCTGGGATGGTGAGATAAAAACTAACATGGTCATGAACTCAGATGGTGATGTACCTTTAGAAGTTATGGGACACATGGTAGAAGTATTAACTATGATGACAGCTTTTCTTTCTGTATCAGATGACCACCCTGAAATCTATGACATTGTAGAGATGAGAAGAAATGAGCTTTTGGGCCTTGACATAGTTGGTGGAGTACAAGATAACAAAGAGAGTGTAACTAAAGTGGGTAACGTCTACACAATAGACAAGTGGACTAAGACAAAAGGAGACTGCTAGTATGGATGACTTAGAAGAAGACAATAGCTATGACCCTGTAAACAGGCCAGCGCATTACAATCTTGGTGGTGGCGTAGAGTGCATAGACTACATCAAGCAGGTACTAGGCTTAGAAGGATTCATTGCGTATTGTCACGGTAACTTCATAAAGTATCAACACAGGTATCGTTACAAGCAGAACCCACTAGAGGACATGCAGAAAGCACAGTGGTATCTAAACAAAATGTTAGAAGCAATGAAAGAGAAGCACAAATGATTAGTCAAGACGATATAGAAGCAATGCAACCTCAGAAACCACATGAGCAAGTGGCTGAGTTTATTACAGCTTTTAGTGGATCTCTTGACCCTCGCTTGTGGGTTAAGCTGATTGATGAAGAATTAGAAGAGCTAATGGCTGAGAAGTATGGTACGGTAGAGCACTTGAAAGAACTTTGTGATCTGTTATATGTATCTACAGGCTTAGCGCTCACTGCTCCTGATCATGTAGGTATGCTTATGCGTAAAGAGGAGCGTGAACAAGTTATTAAGCAGCAAGGAACGGTTAGTCGTATGCTAGACAGTGGCTTAGAACAGTATAGTGCTAATGTATTCATGGAAGCTTTTGCCCGTGTACATAATAGCAACATGTCTAAGCTAGACAGCAAAGGAAGTCCTATCTTACGTGAAGATGGCAAGGTTATGAAGGGGCCAAACTACAAGAAGCCTGACCTTAGAGATTTACTGGATAAGGCAGCATGAAGTTTGATATTAGAATGACACTAGATGTAGATGAGCGGGATAATATCCTGCCTATAGCAGAAGAGATGTACGAGGAAGTAGTTACTCAACTAATCCAAGACATGATATACGACATAGATGGCGCAGAGATAAAACATATAGAGGTTAAACAAAAATGAGTAATCAACTACCAACAGACTACCAATCATTTATTCACAAGTCACGGTATGCTAAGTACCATGAAGGCACAGGACGTGAGTCATGGGATGATACAGTAACACGTTATTCAGTAAATATCATCCGCGACTTAGTTGACCCTGAGACAAAGTATAAACTAGAACAAGCTATCTTGGGCCTAGAAGTAATGCCTTCTATGCGTAGCTTAATGACAGCAGGTTCAGCAGCAGAGCGTGACAACACCTGTATGTATAACTGTAGCTTCTTACCCGTAGATGACCTTAAGTCCTTCGATGAGGCTATGTTCATTCTCCTCTGTGGCACTGGCGTGGGCTTTAGTGTAGAGAGGCAGTTCATCACTAAGCTTCCAGAGGTGCCTCAACTCTTCCAGAGCGAGACTAACATCGTTGTCAGGGATAGTAAGGAGGGGTGGGCTAAGTCTTTGCGTCAATTGATTGCGCTCCTATATAGTGGTGAGATCCCAACGTGGGACGTATCTAAAGTACGTGCAGCTGGTGCACCGCTTAAAACGTTTGGTGGTAGGGCTAGTGGCCCAGCACCACTTGTAGACCTATTTAACTTTACTATCAACACATTTAAGAAAGCAGAAGGGCGTAAGCTTTCATCTGTTGAGTGTCACGACATCATGTGTAAGATTGGTGAAGTAGTCGTGGTAGGTGGTGTACGGCGTAGTGCTATGATTTCATTGAGTAATCTATCAGATGATCGTATGCGTACAGCTAAGTCAGGCTCATGGTGGGAGAACAATCCACAACGTGCCTTGGCTAACAACTCTGTATCCTACACTGAGAAGCCTGACAGCCTGTCGTTTATGCGTGAGTGGATGTCTCTGGTTGAGTCTGGCTCAGGTGAGCGTGGCATCTTCAACCGTGAAGCATCTAAGAAGCAAGCAGCTAAGAATGGTAGACGTGATCCTAACTATGACTTTGGAACTAATCCATGTTCGGAAATAATTTTACGCCCATATCAGTTTTGTAATTTAACAGAGGTAGTAGTACGAGCTACAGATACTTTAGATACTCTATCAGAGAAAGTACGTCTTGCTACCATCTTAGGTACAATTCAGGCTACCTTCACTAAGATGCCTTACTTGCGTAAGCTTTGGCAGACAAACACTGAAGCTGAACGTCTGTTAGGTGTGTCACTCACAGGTATTATGGATAACCCCCTAATGACACTAAAGAACAGAGGATTGGATAAAACACTTGAGCATCTTAAGTCTGTCGCTGTTACTACTAATGCTGAGTGGGCTGAGCGCCTTGGCATCCCTGTGTCTGCTGCTATCAGCTGTGTTAAACCTTCGGGTACGGTATCACAACTGGTTGATTCCAGTAGCGGTATTCACGCTAGGCACTCACCCTATTATATTCGTACTGTACGCGGTGACAACAAAGATCCTCTAACACAGTTCATGAAGGATCAAGGCGTCCCTAATGCACCAGAGGTATTCAAGCCTGACCAGACTACAGTGTTTAGCTTTCCTATGAAAGCCCCTGCTGGTGCAGTATGTACTGCTGACATGTCTGCTATTGAGCAGCTTGAAATGTGGTTAGCCTACCAGCGTAACTGGTGTGAACACAAACCATCTGTCACTATTAACGTGAAGAATGATGAGTGGTTTGAAGTAGGTGCTTTTGTGTACAAGTACTTTGATGAGATGTCAGGCGTATCATTCCTGCCATTCAATGATCATACGTACCAACAAGCCCCTTACCAAGACTGCGGCAAGAGTGACTATACAATGCTTAAATCATTAATGCCAAAGTCTATTGACTGGACTAAGCTTTCAGAGTATGAAAGTGAAGACAACACTGCAGGTAGCCAGACATTAGCGTGTTCAGGTGACTCCTGTGAAATCGTAGACCTAGTATAAACATAAAGGAAGTAAAACATGTTAGAATCATTAGCCATGGTCCTCTTTACAGCCATCCTAACTATGGGTGTAACAGAGGAGGTTGTAATACCTACAGCCAATAAAGTAGTTGAAGTAGCTACACCTGTAGTAGAACAAGCAATTGAAGTAGCTACACCTGTAGTAGAACAAGCAATAGAGTATGTTCTGCCTTCAACACCAGAAGAGTAATACTAACACCTAAGCAAGTGGCTAAACTGCTTACCTAACTCTAGGAGACAAGATGTATACTATCATAACTCGTGAGCAATGCAACTTCTGTGATGCTGCCAAGGCTATCTTAAAGGGTAAAAGCTTTCCCTACACAGAATATAACGTACATTCGCCTAGCTCTAAGTGGGTACTAACCTTACTTAAGAGGACTAGCATGACTACAGTACCACAGATATTTGGACCTAAAGGTGAATTGATTGGAGGATATACAGAACTAAAGGAGTTACTAAAAGGAGATGATCGTTGATAAAAAACTGTTTAATGTGTGATGTCGTTCTAGAGGCAGGTACAAACTGGTACACCCCTATGATGAAAAAGAAACATTATAGATGTATACCATGCCACAGTAAGATGGGGCTAGTTACCAACCCTAAAAGAATGTATGTGAATGGTAAGTATATAAAGGCAACACACCCATTATATAAACCAGGAAGGTACAAGACGTTTAATGACGCAGCCTTTGCTGGTACTTATAAGTTAGACTCTATCAAAGAGGGTTACGTCTACGTCATAACTAATAAAGCATGGCCTGAGTGGGTTAAGATAGGTATGGCTATTGATGCAGAGGACAGGCTAAACGGTTATCAAACAAGTAGCCCTATGCGTGACTTTATATTAGAGCATTCTGTTGCATCTAATGATAGGCGTAAGTCAGAGAAAGAGGCACACACAAGGGCCTTACCTTTGTCGCTTGACTCCAAGGGAGAGTGGTTTAAACTGTCGGTAGAACAGGCAATAACAATACTGGATAACTTAAATGAATACGGATACACTAGAGCCACCAAAGAAGCCAACCCGATCCCGAAGGAAGACAACTTACAAGGGAGCCTCTTCTAAGCCTACCTCTGGCATTGTACCTAAGACAGATAACCAAGCCAAGCTAATTAATGCCATAGCCAGTAGCAAACAGGTGTTGATCCTTGGCCCTGCTGGCACTGGTAAGACCTACGTTACAGCCACATGTGCTGCAGACTTGTACATCCTAAAAGAGATAGACAAGATTGTTATCACTAGGCCCCATGTAGCTGTAGGTAAAGACATTGGGTTCCTGCCAGGTACACTTGAAGAGAAAGCCCAGCCTTGGGCGTTACCTGTGTTAGACGTACTGGTGAAACATCTAGGGCGTGGTGCTGTAGATACGGGACTGAAGGCGGGTAACATCGAAGTAGCAACACTGGCGCTCATGCGTGGGCGTAGCTTTGATGATGCATTCATTATAGTAGATGAAGCACAGAACATTGATATACCAGAGATCAAGATGCTACTCACCCGTGTTGGTGAAGGTAGTACTATTGTACTCAACGGTGATATACAGCAGTCTGACTTAAAGGGTACGTCTGGTTTAGCTAAGATCATTCATCTCTCTAAGAAGTACATGTTAGATGCACCAGTAGTTGAGTTTGGTATTGATGACATTGTGCGTAGTGGCATATGTGCTGAGTGGGTCAAGGTGTTTATGAAAGAAGGTCTATAAAAACAAAAAGGGGCTGCTTAGTGCGGCCCCTCTTGTCTTACTGCTTAAGATAGTCTTCTAGAGTATCAACGTAGTCCATAAAGAACTTCAACTCCTTGTATGTCATCTCTGAA
>Ga0307997_10000024_pt1 | contig 58016 bp, 47 predicted proteins | sample Davwhametageno36_FD_203165 | JGI IMG/M metagenome (GOLD analysis project Ga0307997, IMG submission 203165) | Marine microbial communities from Davis Island wharf, Antarctic Ocean - #36 | ecosystem: Environmental > Aquatic > Marine > Unclassified | place: Antarctic Ocean: Davis Island wharf... | reverse complement strand
TAGCCCCCATCAGTATGCCCGGGTGGCGAAATTGGTAGACGCAACGGACTTAAAATCCGTCGGTGGAAACACTGTGCCGGTTCAAGTCCGGCCCCGGGCACCATTATAAATCAATGACTTAGCTAAAGTTACCTCGCTATTCGCGCCCGGGTTATATCTCCATGGGACACTGGTGGGACAGTTGCTCATTCTTAGCATCAACGCTAGTTCCTCAAAAAAACAGATAAAATCCTATATATTCTCCTTTTTGGCCTCGATTTTTGCCTATCGGGAAGTTGTGTTTGGTGCTGCTTTATACCGTATCGAATCAAATAATAGTGTTATATAACAATTAGTTACATTTATTTTAGGTCGTATTTTGTTGTCTTTTTTGGTAAGCTGTTGGGGTCGGTTTTATATTTAAAAACCTCAGGAGAAGATTATGGCAACCATTGAAAAACGGGTGGACTCTACTGGATTTACCACCTATCGAGTCAAAGTGAGATTGAAGGGCTATTCTCAAGAAACTGCGAGCTTTCACAGGCGCACGGACGCCAAGCATTGGGCCGCTAATATTGAATCTGCAATGCGGGAAGGGCGCCACTTTAATAAGCCGGAATCGAAGGTGCGTACCCTTGGTGAATCGATAGAGCGTTATCAAAAAGAAGTTCTTCCTAATTTAAAGGATCAATCGAATCGACGCTACCACCTAGCGTGGTGGGCTGACGAAATTGGTGTCAAAGTGTTAGCCGACATTAGGTCTTCGACGATTTCAGAATGCAGAGCGAAGCTCAAGCTAACTCCGTCAAATTTTGGAAAGCATAAAGGTAAAGCTAAAAGTGACGCTACTATTAATAGGTATCTCGCTACCTTAAGCGCATTGTTAAGCATTGCCGTTAGAGAATGGGGTTGGTTAGAGTCAAATCCTTGTAAGAATGTTAGGAGAAGCAAGGAATCTAGGGGACGAGTACGGTTTTTGTCTGATAAGGAACGTATCGATTTGCTTGTAGCTTGCGAAAATTCAAAGTTACCGGAATTGAAGATAATATTTCTTGTTGCTATTACCACAGGTGCTAGGAGAGGAGAGATTATGGACATCCGATGGCGTCATATTGATTTCAAGTCCAATAGCATAACGCTTGTAGACACGAAGAATGGTGATACCCGATCAGTCCCACTAGTAAACCCAGCACTTGAGGAAATTAAGAAATGGGCGAAAATTAGAAGTATTGATGAGGGTGGTTTTGTATTCCCGGGTAGAACTGATCGAACAAAAAATAAGTCTATCGATTTTGATAAAGCTTGGCGCGGAGCCCTTAGTTTATCGGGGGTTACTGACTTTAGATTCCATGATCTTCGTCACACAGCTGCGAGCTACTTGGCGATGAATGGAGCTGGTATCAGGGAAATAGGTGATATCTTGGGGCATAAGTCCTTAGCTATGGTTCAGCGTTACAGCCATCTTTGCGATGACCATAAAAGAGCAACAGTGGAGCGCATGGCCACTGCGGTATTTGGGAGTAGCATATGATGAAAGTTTTTCCTTGGTGGCAAGTGACAGAAGATATTGGTCGTAACGACGGGCCGGTTTGTATTTGCCATATCCTTCATGACGGTGATGGACGGTTATGCTATCGCTGCCATTTTGACGCTAAGCTAGGTATGGCCATTGTAGAAGGATCGATTCGCTCATTCGATGCCAGTGGGGCCCCTTGGTCTATTAGGCCCAGTCTAGTTAGGTGTCGAAGCGATTCAAAAGATCACTGCGTTTCGGTTTCCGACGTAAATAAATGGTTGATTGGGAGTGACTTTAGCGAATATGAGTGGAAGCCTAAGTGTGTTGCGAAAGCTGCATGTACGAGTTTAGGTAGGCCACCCGACAAGCGGTCTCTTAGGGAACTAGAGAATACGGGGGACTTGGCGAAAAATGCTGGAATTGCACATAAGAGAGTAAAGAAGAAAAAAAATAATATTTCCATAACAAAAGCTATGGTTGCTAAAGAACTGAAGGCTAATGAATATAAAAATGACTCTTTTGGCATGGACTCTTTAACTAAAAAAATTAGAGTTAAGCAGTTTAAATAAATGACTTAATAAGTCGTTTAGTTTTTATACTAATAAGCTACTAAGCAGGTGATTGCTCATTTTTTCCCAGTTTTACTTAGTTAAAATTCAATGTTTTATTTCTATTTTTATGGCTGTTCCATATTACTCTCAATATTAACGGCGCATAGCCAAAGAGTAATACATGAGAGTACAACTAGAAAAAAGCGAGATTCCTCGTTTTAAGACAATTAAGCAATTTTGCACAGATAACCCTGCTTTTACGATTGGGGGTGTTCGCCATACTATCTTCTTTATCGGCCCAAAGATTGAAGAAGCTGGTGCCCTTGTTAGGTTTGGTAGAAAACGCCTAATTAATGAGAGCCGATGGTTAGAGTTAACTGCCAACGGATTCTTTAGCCAAATTGCGGGGGTTGCAAGATGAATGATCTCAAAAAGACATGGAAGCTATTCGATGAATTTGCAGGAGTGTACGAGCTTCGCGGCATAAAAAACGGCCTACCCACGCGAACCAAATTGATTAGCTGGCAACACTACCCTGAAGACGAGAGCTTAGCACCAATGCTCGATGATTTTGAGCAGACAGCGATGGCTTGGGATGCTGCAGGGTATAACGTGTATGCGATCTTGAATGACATAGACGAAGACTTCACAGGTCATAGCGTCAAAGATAAAGATATAACCTCACGCCGCCATATACTCATCGATATTGACCGAACGACAAAGGCTAATTGCCCAGCAAGCGACGAAGAAGTCCAGCATGCACTCGACTTGTCGGATGTGATTTGCAAATTTATGCTGGGGCATTGTTGGCCGAAGCCCATAGTCGTAATGTCTGGAAATGGTATCCACCTTTATTTCTACCTAAATTACCCCCCGAACACGCCAGAACTAACAGAAAAGATACGCGAACTCTTGCAGCTACTGGGCGACAGATTCGATAACATCCACGTCAAGGTCGATAGAAGTGTTTATAACGCGAGTCGAATCACGAAAGTGATAGGCACAACTGCTAAGAAAGGCGTCGAAGAACCCGGACGCCCTTACCGTAAGGTGAAAATACTTCTCCCTTCAGAACGTGGGCGTGGTTTGTGGGTACCCTGCTTTGACACCCTACTTGATAACACCCTAAACGCACTACGTGCCGGTAGGCAGCCTGCCTCTCGGCCGCCCACTAAGCTGGAGATAAAGCCTAAAAGCGCCAAACTAGACGACACTCCTAATAATCGAGCACTTGTCGCTAGGTACCTCTCCAAAATTTCATCTAATTGTGGTCGGGATAATTGGTTTCCCATAGTGTGGTCGGTTCTTAGTACAGGTATCACCGGAGCAGAGGAATTAGCGCGAGCTTGGTCTATTCGATCCGACCGCTATACCGAAACGGACTTCAACAATTTAATTAGGGATTATGATCCTGATGTGGTTGGGAGAGGCGGGCAAATCTCGATAGGCACGCTTTATTTTCATGCCGAAAAAGTGGCCGAGGGTACGCGGGTCAATCACGATGAGTATTAGTAACATCAATTCTCTGGCGTCGGTATCTCCGATAAACCCTTTACAGGACGTTCAGAATAACTTTGCACTGATAGACCTTGCGGGCGTCTTCTATATTCTAAATAGAGAGCAGATCAATAATCTCCTGCACGGTAGTGACTATGTCAGTCTAAGTTACTACAAGGAAAAGGAAGGCAAGCTCGTTATCCGAAGGTACTTGGAGACACGGACGCATGGGCTACAGGATAAAGAAGTTGCCGAGCTCCTATTTAATTTTATGAAGAGCGCCAACACGCATGTCTATAGTTCTGTTGCCTTTGACCCCAGACCTCAATCCCCTGAAGTACTTAATTTGTGGCGTCTGCATGTGATACAGCCAGTACCCGGCAACTTCGAACTTTTGGGACAGTTTATTCTCGAGATCATCTGCAACAATGATCAGGTCAATTACAATTACCTGATCAACTACTTGGCCCACATGCTCCAGAAGCCCGAAGAGAAGCCCTTGGTCGCCGTTGTGTTACTTGGAGGGCAAGGCATAGGGAAGGGCGCGTTCTACACGCTAATCAAGACGATATGGCCTTATACGGTGCGGCAGGTACAGTCTATCGAAGAAGTGACAGGGAGGTTCACGGCAGCAGCCTTGGAGCAATCTCTAGCAATATGGATGGACGAGGCCCTTTTCAGTGGCGATAAGAAAAGCACCGATAGGCTGAAAGCGTTGATCACCGAGGATAGGTTAACAATTGAGGAAAAATTTAAACCAGCCGTAACAATGAAATCATTCCACCGAATTTTCGGGGCGTCTAATCATGAGCACTTCGCACTTACTGACCGGGATGACAGGCGATTTTTCTTTCTCAAAGTAGGCGAGGCGTGGAAACAAGATGCATCTAAGTTCAACCCGCTCTTTGCTTCCTATTCAGATGGGCATACCGTTTCCGGATTCTTACATCACTTACTCTCTCTTGATCTATCTAGCTTTAGTCCAGCTGCTGACAGGCCAAAAACAATGGAGCATGCCAAGCAGAAAATACTTAGCCTAGAGGGGTTAGATCGGTTTCTGTATGAGATTTTGCAGGCTGCTGAAATACCAGAATCAAAAGCCTTATACGGTCGACCCGCCAAAGAGTGGATCGGTAAGCTTGAGATTGCTACAGAGAACCTGAGAGACGCCATGCGAGAGTTTGACAGGAGTGCAGAACGCTACAGGCCGATGAGTTCTTCTAAGTTAAAACCTGATTTAATAAAGATATTTCCGACGGCAAAGTCGACTAGGTTTCAAGACAGTAACAAGAGTCGGCGAGGCATCGAGCTACCCGCCATTCATCAAGCACGCAAGGACTTTGAGCAGCATGTCGATTGCATCATAGAGTGGGAGTCGGTAGAGGATTAGTTTGAGTAGTAGGCGTCTAGATTCGGCATCCTTGGTTATTGAGATTTTGAGTGCGAGCATGTCGGGATATGTCGGGTTGTTGTCAGGTGCCTGACAACGTGAAAGCTAATGAGTACGTGAGGTAGCAGGCTTCTTGTCAGGGTTGTCATGCTTATACTAATAAATAGAAAAAATATATAGGTATGTAATTACACCGGGGAGAATTTGCAGAAAACCCGACAACCCTGACAAGGCCGACAAACGCCAGTAAATAAGTAGCCTCCAGCCTGTCAGGCACCTGACAACAACCCGACAAGAAGGTGCCTGACCACTCAAGAGGTAGCGTGCGCGAAATACAAAGTGCGGTCCTAAGACCCAATAAAAGGTATGCAGAATGTCAGAATACACAACCCTCGGTGGCCGAGTAACCTGCACCCAATGTAATGCACTATCGAAACGCTCTCGGCTTCGCTGCCGCTCCCCTGCCATTAAAGGTAAAACCAAATGCAGGATACATGGCGGGCTGAGCACAGGCTCAAAGACCGCCGAAGGCCGAGCACGCCAAATAGCAGCTAATACCAAACACGGACGGGAAACGCGGGCTATACGCGAAGAGAGAAGCGCCAAGCTAGCGGAGCTTTATGAACTAGAGATGTTAGGGCGAAAGAGGGGGCTGATTAGTGGCCCAATGGTTGGCCGGAAACTTCGGTAGCATAGCTATAAAGAGCACTTTAGGTACTGTTCAGCAAAGCAAGCGATCCAACCGCGCAAAGAAACTAATCGAGACATTTGTCAGTGGAGGCTTCTTAGTGTCGGGTTTAGATGAGAAGGGGGATTTATGGTACTGGTTGCCCGAATAATGGTTAATCAATTATATTACTGTCCATACTTTCCCCCTTTTATAGGGGGGTGGAGTTTATGGACTATTTGGACTGCCACACAGATACCAGTTCCACTAAGTACATGAGGTCCTGTGCATGAAATCAGTTGAAGCTCCCTCTGACAGGGACCCATTCATGATCCTAGTATCCGGGAGGATTCGGTGTAGGCGATGTCAGGCCTTATCTAAACGTACAAAACAGCAATGTAAGGCGCCAGCAGTTAGGGATAAAAGCTGCTGTGTTTTCCATGGTGGTAAATCGACCGGTCCTCTGACAGAAGGAGGAAGAAAGCGATGCGCGGTAGCAAAGATGATCCACGGGAAAGAGACCCGATCTATTCGCGCTGCGCGGTCTGCGACGATGGCGGAGCTTGCCAAAATAATTGAGGGCTGGTGAGTGGCATGACTGTAAATACATACGTGACTTTAGTGGTGGACAACACAGCAGCACAAACACAACGTAGCAAATGCTCTACACCGCCCCAGTCCTTCCTAACGGATCAACACCCAATCTATGGAGGCAAAGCTGAAGTAGTCAGAACCCAGCAAAGCGGTGGGTATTGGCACTTTCGTATGTGAATTGGTTTGCCGGGAGTAATGCTTCTTGAGCCAGCAGAGCCATTGCTTAACTCATGCTTTTCACTGACCAATCCATGTAGCTTGATCTTATCAGAATCGATTACGCGCCGACGGCTACGCCAGTATTTATAACTACTGCGACATACACGACACTGCTCGCAGAGTACGGTGATCGGATAGCTCCCTTGAAGGCGAAGAACCAGCTTTAGCTGTTCAGATAATCCGACATCAAGAGAGGGGTGGTGATATCAAGGGGTCAGCGCAACATGATTTTCAATCATAGCAGCCGGTGTTAAATACGTCAGTACTCTTCTAGGTCGTTTATTTAACTTGTTAGCAATGGCATCGAGGTAATTCTGATCGAAGTCTCGTAAACTAGTCTTCTTTGGAAAGTATTGTCGCAGTAACGTATTCGTATTTTCGTTTGCTCCTCTTTGTCAAGGGCTGCTTGGTAGACATCATCTGCAACCTGGGGCACGATCCCTTTATAACTCAATATTTGATTATTCATTTTTAAAGCTTCCCTGATTTATTTTTGATAGTAGCGAGCGCCTGTTCCAGGTCCGCGATCAGGTCTTCCACATCTTCAATGCCGGTTGAATACCGTACCAGTCCTTCCGGGATTCCGGCGGCTGCTCGTTCCTCGGCGGTGCATTCCACATGGCTGGTTACGACGGGAGGGCCTACAACAGTCTCGACGCAACCCAGGTTCGCCGCCATGTGTGCGTACTTGAGTTGGGGCAGGAATAGCTTAATGGCATTGAGGCCACCCTTGACACTGAAACTCAACATGCCGCCGAAACCACGCATCTGTTTTTTGGCAACATCGTGGTGTACATGAGTTTCGAGACCAGGATAGTTTACTTGCTCTACCAACGGGTGCTGTTGCAACCACTTGGCGATTGTCATGGCGCTTTGGTTCTGGCGCTCAACCCGCAGGCTCAAGGTTTTCATGCCACGCAACAGGCTGTAGGCATCCATGGGAGCCAGGGTCGCACCGTTGATTTCACGATAGTGATATAGCTTTTTAACCAACTCACTGCTACCACATGCGACACCACCCAGCGCGTCGGCGTGGCCGCCGAGGAACTTGGAGGCACTGTGTATAACGATATCGGCACCCAATGCCAGGGGATTAGTGTTAATAGGGGTTGCGAAGGTGTTATCCACGACCACCAGTGCACCAACCGCCTTTGCCGCTTTCGACAAACGCTCGATATCGACGATCTTAACGGTGGGGTTAGTGGGTGTTTCCAGATAGAGGATTTTGCAGCTTTTGGCAACTTCAGCTTCAATCTCTTCATGATCTGTAGTATTGCAAAGCGTGACTTCAATGCCCATGGGTGGTAGAAACTCGGTGAACAGTTTGTTGGTGCCGCCATAGCTGTCTTTAATTGATACCACACGGTCGCCCGGCCGCAAAAAAGTACCAAAGGTGTTACTGATCGCAGCCATTCCGCACGAGAAGCTGGTGGCAGCCTCTGCACCTTCCAGTTCTTTTACCTTGTCTTCAAATGCGCGAACGGTGGGGTTGCTATTACGAGAATAGATATGCCCCTCCTCTTTCTCCAACGCGACAGCGTGCCAGGTATCAATATCTTTGTAGCCAAAGGAAACGCTGTGGACCACCGGTACCTGGGTAGAGCGCTCATACAGTTCGTGTTCGGTTTCACCACCCCAGATACTAAGGGTTGCTTTGCTAGGTGTTGTTTTAGACATGTTCAAATTACCTCAATGTTAGATATTTAGAAAATTGTTTGTGGGCTAAGTTACTTAACGGTGACTGCTTTTATGAATAGTGAGGATATCCTCGGTGCCCAATAACTCATGAATCTGTCGATGGACATGATTCTTCAGTGGCAGTTGTTCTGGCATATTTTCAAACGCCAGATTCACGCCTTTTAAGGCTGCCGACAAGTCCTGAAAAGTGACCAGCTCCTGTAGTTGCGCGCTGATATCCGCTGAGGACTCCGCATCCTGCTGCAGCCAGTTTTCAATCGTTGTGCGGGCGGCTTTCAGCTGCAATTCATTGCTGTCATAGAGATGCAATTTCAAGCCAGTGGCAAGACAGGTCCAGGCAACTTTACTATCCATAACCTCAGTACCAACAATCGCAACAGTTTTTAGCTTCTGAATTTCGTTTATTATGGTATCCCCGTGTTTGCTATGTTATCTCTCGCTTCGCGAGTTCAACTGCTGCTATCAGCCCCTTATGCAGATCCACGAGCAGCTTGTCTCCAAGTGCCGGCAGAGCGGTTTCAGGCTCAACCCCAATGCTTTCATAGCTTTTGCCCTGAGAGGATAGGTAGACTTCATTGGACAGGCTCACTTCCCAGCCATTGGGAAGCTTGTGGAATAAATTGTCCGAGAGCATTCCCCCGGTGGCTTCTCCCAGCAGATGAACATGTGGAATTGCCTGCATACACAGAGCGAAGATCTCGCCTGCGCTTAGCGTCAATTCACTGACCAGCAGGTAAATCGGTTTAAGATAAGTCCCTTTAGCGTGGGGCGTGAGGGTTATGGTTTGTTCCTCGGTAAAACCACGATTTTGGCGAGCCTTTTTCGAGAAGGCGGTTCTTTTTCGGTCGGCAAATCGATTCGCTATTTCCAGGCCTGCGCGATCAAAGCCTCCCCCATTGATTCTGGCGTCGATGATCAGTGCATTCATGCCCTCGCAATCGTGCATGATTTCGTCCAGTGCGGTGTTTAAAGCAAGCATGTCGGCGTGCAAGAAGGGCGCGCAATCCAGTGGTCTGTGCGGAAGGTCATCGGCATGAATATGCGCCGATGTATTTGCGAAGCCGAACAGACGCAGGATGTTGATGTAGCCGATATTTTCGTCCAGTTCGCACCAGCTTAATATTTGATTTCCGGCGCGCTTCAGGGGTGAGCGCGTTGCATCAAAGGGCTGCAGTAGCTCACTTTCAATGCGTGCGGAGATATTGTCCACGCTGGCACGCGGACTGATGAAGGGCGCTGGCAATTCAAACAGTTTTTGCAGGGCTGCCCTGGGGCCACAGTTGACCGACAGGGCGCGAATGACATGCTCCCCTGCGGCAATGTAAATATGTCCGTCACGCAGCGGCGCGATCATCTGCGCAATAATATCCCGCAGCGCCTGGTCACTGGTCGTGGGTGTAACCAATTGACTGAATGTTGTGTGAATTGAATCCCAATCGGTGTCATGTAAAGTAAAAAAGGCGTAATTCTCGGAAAAAACCCGCCAGAAATTTTCGAAAACTGTACTGGGGGTAAGGCTGTCAGCCCCCGAAGAGTCGACGGGATGTGGGGTGCGATCTGTCCTCAAATAGTGATAACAGGTTAAATCCCCGGCATGATATAGACTGAGGTGATTGGCGTCGTGCAGACACAAACGATCGTAGCCGATGTGGAACTCTTCGAGCGAGCCCGTGTCGAAAACACTGCAATATCCGTCTGTCGCCGTATATAAGGCGTAGCCGCCCTCTGTAAATGCGAGAAGACGATTATAGCCGACGGAGCGCCAATGGCCCTTAAAAGATTCTGTATCCACCTCTGTAGTCTTCTCCTGTAGATCTTTGGGGGTAAAGCCTGTATAGAATGACGAATAATGTAGTGTTTGAGATTATAACATAAAGAAGGTAGAGTTGAACTTAGATTCAATAATATTATCCTGAAATTCACTTGCTGGCTCTGAAGCTACTGGTTCCACATTGACTGAGAATAATAATCACATAGGAGATGGTCTTCGGCGTTTTGGTCGCTTGTGGTATGGTATGGTGTTGAGAAACTGGGCCCGCGCTATGCTGGTCAAAGATGATGTGGAGGCACACAACATGGAAATGAATTCGCTATTCGATATAGCGGGTTTGACAGAGGTAGAGCGGGGCAATGGACGTGCCTTGTTACAAAATGATGTATCGCTCCTGCAAGCGCTTTCAAGCAAATCCCGCCTGATTTACACATTCCAAAAATCCACGCATTTGTTCCCCTATAAGCATCCAGAATTCGTGATGAATAACGTCAGGCAGTTTTTGCCAAATGTATAGATTGATATGATCGATCGAATCCGAGTACTCAGTGGTCAGCGCATAGAGATGCGCGATACCACACAGCTCGCTGCGGATGTTTATCTTCCGGTCGATGAGGGAAGATATCCGACAATTTTATTACGTACCCCTTATGGTAATGGCCTAGATGAGTTCAATAGGCTGCAGCTACAGCGCTATGTGGACGCCGGCTATGCGGTGGTGTATCAACTTGTGAGAGGGTGCCTACCGTCAGAGGGCGAGTTTAAAATGTTCTTCAATGAGCAGGATGACGGCTTTGATACGGTGGAATGGGTGGCCAGCCAGATCTGGTGCAACGGTCGGGTCGCGATGGATGGAGGTTCCTACCTAGGCACTGCTCAGTATTTGGCTGCAAGGGCATTGCCACCGCATCTGGTGGCCATACTGCCTTCGGTGCCGGCAGGTGACTATTTCAACGAGGCGCCGTACATCGGTGGCGCTTTACTTTTCGATCATGTCGTTAACTGGAGTGCCTCGCAGGACGGCATAGATGTTGAAGCCCGAGAGCAGGAAATTCTGGCGCTGATGAAAACCGTGCGCCCCTTGCAAAAACTGGGTCGGGGCATCGGAATTACAAGCTCCTATTATTATAGTGTTATAGATCGCGAGACCTTCGGTAAAGCACTTCCGGATCTTTACTACAGCGACGAGGATTTTCGACGCATCGCCCACCTGCCCGTGATGACAGTAACAGGCTGGTTTGACGGGGATCAGGCGGGCTCGCTGTACTACTGGGAGGGTATTGAACGCCACTTTCCGGAAACTTCAAACAGTTTTCTTATTATCGGCCCCTGGGAGCACACGGCCTGCTACCTGGGCGGGTCGAACAAAAAAGGCCTGATGCACTTCGGTGAGGAAGCCACAATAGATATTCTGGCAGAGCGACTGCGGTTCTTCGATCATTATTTGCAGAAGGGCTCCGACTCGAGGCAAATGCCGGATCGGGTAAGATTATTTGTAACCGGGATTAATGAATGGCGCAGCTATTGTGAATATCCACCGCGGTGTACTCTAGCCGCGTTTTATCTTCACAGCGCAGGCAATGCGAATACTCGAGAGGGCGACGGCTTGCTGAATTTGGACAAGCCGACTCTGGAGCCGGTTGATTGTTTTGCATTTGATCCTGCGAATCCGGTGGTGTACCAGGAGTATGGTGAGGATGCCAGCGAAACGGAACTGCGCCCGGATATACTGGTTTACAGTTCGGCGATTCTGGATCGATCATTGGAAATTATAGGGCAGCTGAACCTGGTGTTGTATGCGGCCTCGGACGCACTGGATACCGACTTTGCCGTGCGCATAATCGATGTCCATCCCGATGGTACTGCGGTCAACCTTTCTCATAGCAGAGGCGTAATCCGCGCCCGCTACCGCAATAGCTTCTTAGATGAGGAGTTGCTGCAAGCTGGTAAAGTCGAAAAATATCAGATTCGATTAAATGATCTGGGGCATGTCTTCGACGTCGGCCATAGAGTCCGCTTAGAGGTAACGAGTAGCCTCTTTCCCCTTTTCGACCCCAACCCCAATACCGGTGGCGCCATCCATACCGAGACGTCACAGCAAGTAGCGCAGCAGACGGTCTATCACGACAGTAAATACCCGTCCCATCTGTTATTGCCAATTACGGGGCCTTAGACGAGGTTCGTTATGACTGGCCAGCGAGGCAATAGGGTTGGATTAATTTCCCTTTGTTGTCTTTTTGTACGCAGCAGCGGTGTTATCTGCGGCGCAGATTCCCAGGAAAAACAACTCCTGGCCCTGGCCCTTGATGACCTGCTGATGCCACCCGCTTTCCTTGTGCCGTTGGTGAGTCCTGACGGTGCATCTGTTAGCTATATTTCCGATCGCTGTGGGGCCAATAATATTTGGTTCAGGCCTTTGGTCCACCCGGGGCAAGACCGTCAACTCACCCGGGAACAGGGTAAAGGCATCAGGGCTATGGGTTTTGCGGGCCAGGCATTGTAACGCGGACCTGATTCCGGGCCTCGTGGAGGCGCTTCGCTCGACCATGGAGTGACATCGTTCGCTTGAACTATATTTTGGTTTATAGTATGTTACCCAAAGTTTAGATAAATGAAATATATATTCTAGTGGGTGTGGTGTAGATATTGAATCGAGCTGCACGCCGCTTGTGGAGATAGGCATGATGAAGGGATTGAAAGTGTTGGTTTTTACGGCTTTTTGTAGCCTGGTTATCGTGGCTTGCGACAGTGATCAACCTGAGAAAAATGCCGTTATCGCGGAGCAGGATTCTGGGCAGGCGGGCGATTTACAGAAACTGCAGCCTTTTGAGAAGTTCTTTGCGCCAGTGGCTTACGAGGCACCTCAAATCAGCCCTGACGGAAAGTGGCTGTCCTGGATTGCTCCTGTGAATGGAGTAAACAATTTTTTTGTCACCCCTACGGATGATCTCGATCACAAAAGTCAACTTACCTTTAAGACCGAACAAGGGGTTAGACCTGCGGATACCAGCGGCGTGGTGATGTACCAGTGGAGTGCGGACAGTCGTTATATCATTTACCCCCACGATTACGCGGGCGACGAAAATTGGGATATCTGGCGGGTAGAGGTCAGCACCGGTGAAGAAAAAAACCTGACGCCATCGCCGGACAAATCCTATCAGATCTCCCTGGTCAGCGAAAAAATACCAACAGAAATAGCCGTCACCGCCAAAACCTTTGGAAAAAGCGACTGGGTGCTATCGCGGCTTACTCTCACCACTGGTGCTCTGACAGAGGTGCAGCGTGCCTCACCGGGTGTGGTTGGGGTGATTCCTAATCACGACCTAATTCCTGCGGTGGCGATCGCGTTCAATGCAGAAGGTGCGTTTGATGTGCTGGCTTCCCAGGACGGGGAATGGCAAAAGATACATAGCATAAGCATGGAGAACCTGGCTGCATTGCAGGCGGCAGGGGACCAAAAAGTCAGTCGTATCAGCCGCGACAATAAAACCCTGTACACCTACGACAGCACCGGCCGAGATACCAGTGCACTGGTCAGTTTTAATCTAGCCACGGGCTCTATGGCTACACTGGCTTTTGACAATCGGGTAGACCTGGGAGCTGTGATTTATGAACCTGAGACATTCAAGCCGCTGGCTTATATGGCTGAGTGGGTGCGTCGCAGCTGGCAACCCCTCGACGAAAGCGTATCGGAAGACCTGGAGATACTTAAGAATCAGTTTCCCAGCGCAGATTTCCGGATAGTGAGTCAGTCCCGTGATAACGCCCTTTGGGTGGTGCAATTTCTGTCGGTAGACTATCCGGCGCGTTACCAGCTCTATAACAGAGAGTCTCAAGGGCTCACTGAGTTGGCGTTGGCACAGCCCGCTCTAGCGGATATGAAGCTGGCGAAAACCTACTCCACCATGATCGAGTCCAGCGATGGCTTGCCGCTGATCTCCTACTACACCCTACCGCCCGGTAGCGACAGCGATGACAACGGCATTCCGGATAGGCCATTGCCGACAGTCATGATAGTCCATGGAGGTCCGTCAGATGAGCGAGCCGGGTATTTTTATGGCGAGATTCTGCACTGGCTGGGAAATAGGGGCTACGCGACGTATAACATGAACTTTCGTGGGTCCGCAGGCTTTGGGAAAGCCTACAGCAACGCCGCCAATGGGGAATGGGGTGGAAAAATGCACACAGACTTGCTCGAGCAGCTGGACGAACTGATAGACAAGGGCGTGATCGATAGCGACCGGGTCGCTATTCTCGGGGGCAGCTATGGAGGCTATGCCACGTTGGTCGGGATGACCATGACGCCCGACCGATTTACCTGCGGAGTGTCGGTGGTTGGTCCGTCGAATGTGATGGTGCCTATGCCGCACTGGACTCCAGAATGGATGACACTAACGCTGGGCGGTGATCCTCGAACAGAAGAGGGTATGGATCACCTGCGAGCTATTTCACCCGTCACCCATGCGCAAAAAACCACAGGTGCAGTGCTGGTCGGCCAGGGTGCGAATGATAGCCGCGTGCCCAAATCGCAATCCGATCAGATCGTGGACATCATGCAGGAGGCCGGTGCGAAGGTCACCTATGTCGTCTACGATGATGAGGGACATGGGTTTTTGAAACCGCGCAACCAACAATCATTCTGGGGCGTCACCGAAGTTTTTCTGGCACAGTGTCTGGGTGGCCGCAGCGAGTCGATCGGCGATAAACTTAATGGCTCGTCCATTCGCGTGCCGGTGGGCGCGAAATATATTCCTGGGCTCGAGCAAGCACTGGCTGCTAAAACTGCGCCTGACAGCATTTAAGCACACAACGATATGCATCGACATTCAATATTATCAATCGCCAAACATGCTTTAACAGGGCACCGACATTGGCCCCAATTCTGGCGCACACCCGCGCCTCAATCTCATTACGATGTGGTTATTGTCGGCGGCGGCGGACATGGCCTTGCTACAGCGTACTACCTGGCAAAAGAGCATGGCATTTGCAATGTGGCGGTGCTGGAAAAGGGTTGGCTCGGGGGTGGCAACACGGGGCGCAATACCGCTATTATTCGCTCGAATTATTTAAATCCCGTCTCTACGAGGTTCTACGACTTGTCACTCAAACTCTATGAGGGACTCAGCCAGGAACTGAATTACAATATTATGTTCAGCCAGCGAGGCGTCGTAAATATTGCCCACAGTCGGGCGCAGCTCAGAATGATGAATTATCGTGTCAATGCGCTCCAGCACGCGGGCATTGAGGCCGAAATGTTGTCGATTGAAGAGCTCAAATTTCTCATGCCGCTGCTGCGTGAAAATTCTCCCAGCGGCAGACAAACGTTCGGTGGTTTTATTCAGCGGCGCGGCGGTACGGCTCGGCACGACGCGGTAGCCTGGGGCTATGCGCGCGCAGCCGATGCACTAGGAGTCGATATTATTCAGAATTGTGAGGTTACTGGGTTTAATCAGAGCAATGGTGAAGTTGTTGGGGTTCAGACTTCCCAGGGTGAAATCAAGACATCTCGGGTTGGCCTGGCGGTTGCCGGACACAGTTCCGAGTTAGCTACAAAACTGGGTTTTCGTCTGCCCATCACCAGTATGGCGTTGCAGGCCATGGTTTCTGAACCTGTCAAGCCAGTGTTGGATGTGGTTCTGGATGGCACTATTTATGTCAGCCAGTCGGATCGTGGTGAGCTGGTCTTGGGGGGTGGGACTGATGTGTACAACTCTTACGCCCAGCGCGGGAATTTACCACGCGTTGAAAACAATATGAGCGAGCTTCTTGACCTATTTCCCGCCTTCAGTCGTCTGAAATTCATGCGTCAGTGGGCTGGGACAGTCGACACTACGCCAGACTCCAGTCCAATCATGGGCCATTCACCGGTAGAGGGCGTCTATTTAAATTGCGGTTGGGGAACCTATGGTTTCAAAGCAATTCCTGCGGGAGGGCTGACCTTCGCGGATACGATTGCAAACGGAAGGCCCCATCCATTGATCGATGCGTTCTCGCTGCAGCGATTTACCAGTGGTGCGCTCATTGACGAAGGTGACTCCTCGGGCATGGATGACAAGGAAGCGCTGCTATGATTCAGATTGACTGTCCACTATGCGGCTTGCGTGATGAGAGCGAGTTTACCTGGGGTGGTGAAGCGCACATCTGCAGGCCGGAAAACCCCGACACAGTAGGGGACGAAGAATGGGGCAGCTACCTCTTTATGCGCCAGAATCCTAGGGGGAATCACAGGGAACGCTGGTGTCATAGCTACGGCTGCAATCAGTGGTTCAATCTCATACGTGATACCGTTTCCCATAAAATTACCAGTATCTATCCTATAGATCAGCTGGCTCCGGAGTCAGGCGATGATAACGAATAAAGCGCGGCTCGACTGCCCTGGAGCCATTGATCGCAATCGAACTTTGCGATTTACGTTTGATGGGAAAAAGTACTGCGGCTATCAGGGTGATACTTTAGCGTCTGCGTTAATTGCCAATGACGTGAATGTGGTCGCTCGCAGTTTTAAGCTGCACCGGCCTAGGGGGGTGCTGAGCGCAGGTGTTGAAGAATGTAATGCGATTGTCCAGGTGGGAGAAGGAGCTGGTCGAGAAGTCAGCGCTCGCGCTACTCAGGTGCTTCTCTACGACGGTCTGGTAGCTGAAAGTCAAAACTGCTGGCCCAGCGCACAATTTGATATCAGCGCAATTTACTCTTTGTTTTCCAGGTTTTTGCCCGCCGGATTCTATCTCAAAACGTTCATGTGGCCGCACTGGCATTGGTATGAGGGTTTTATTCGCCGCGCGGCGGGCCTTGGTCGCGTCAACGACGAAGCGGATCCCGATTACTATACTAAGCGTTTTTGTAACTGTGACGTGCTGGTGGTGGGCGGAGGACCTGCGGGTATCACCGCGGCCTTAAGCGCCGCACACGTCGGTGCCAGTGTAATGTTGCTTGATGATCAAGCCCAGTTGGGAGGGACTCTGCTATGGGAAAATGAATCTATAGATGGACGGGATGCTAAGGAATGGCTCAGTTTGAGCCTGACACATCTGGATTCTCTAGAGAACGTTCAGGTATTACCGCATACGGTGGCAGTGGGTTACTACGACCATAACTTTGTCACAGCGGTCCAGACTTTGGGTGTGCATCATTGCGCTGGTGTGCCCGGCAATGGACCACGCCAGCGTCTGTTGAAAATACGGGCAGCACAGGTAGTGCTGGCAACGGGCGCAATAGAGCGACCCATGGTATTCCCAGATAACGACCGTCCCGGCATCCTACTGGCCTCGGCTGTTCGACATTACGCCAATCGGTACGCTGTCAGCCCAGGTAAATCCGTCGCACTGTTCACCAATAACGACTTTGCTTATCGTACGGCCCTGGATTTGCTCGCTCACGGTGTAGCTGTCTGTGCCATTATTGACATTCGTCCTGTACATAAAAGCGTCATGATTAGCCGCGCTCGCGAGCTAGGTATTCGGCTGCTGTCAGGTTATGGAGTGATTGCGACGACGGGCCGTAAGAGGTTAAAGCGAGTGCAGGTGGCACCACTTAACGACACGGGTACGGCCTTTGTTCCCGGTGCTCATCATTGGATCGATTGCGATACCTTGGCGATGTCTGGGGGCTGGAACCCCGTCGTCCACCTCTATTCTCAGGCGGGCGGTAAGCTTAAGTTTGATACGGAGTTCGCTAGTTTTGTGCCGGACCAATGTGAGCAGAGGCTTACATCTGTCGGCGCAGTGAACGGTAGCTACACTTTGAATCAGTGCCTGACTGAAGGTCATAAAAAGGGGAGTGCCGTCGCCATTGCAGCCGGTTTTCTGTCGCCCGCGGTGTCTCCGGACGCCCCACTGTCGCAAGACGATAGCGACTCACACCTGCAGCCCTATTGGCAAACTCCGGCGATCGATGGCAACAGCAGCGCAGGCTCCCAATGGGTGGATTTCCTGCATGACGTAACCGTGGCAGATATCAATCTTTCCGCTAAAGAGGGCTTCCGTTCGGTGGAACATCTGAAGCGTTATACCGCCACCGGTATGGCTGTGGATCAGGGTAAAACAAGCAATATCAACGCCTTGGCTGTGATGGGGCAAGCAACCCAACGCGAGGTTGGCCAGGTGGGGACCACCCGGTTCCGGCCGCCATATCTTCCTGTTACCATTGGCACCCTGGCGGGTAGTAGGGTGGGGGAATTATCCAATCGCTATCGCCGATTACCAGTCGTCTGGCACTGGCATAATAATGGCATAGCTGAAGATCATAGCGGCTGGTTGCGCCCTGCTTATTATGCGCGCGAAGGTGAGACGGAAGAGCAATCCATTACCCGCGAGGCGATGGCAGCTCGGCAGTCGGCGGCTCTCTTCGACAGTTCCTCGCTAGGAAAAATTGAAGTGCAAGGCACTGACGCAGCCGAGTTTCTTAATCGCGTTTATATCAATAATGTGAAAACTCTCCAGGTAGGAAAAGTTCGTTACGGCATGATGTTGAACGATAATGGATCCATTATCGACGATGGAGTTTTTGCTCGCTTGGGACACGACCACTTCCTGGTAACCACATCCAGTGAAGGTGCGCTGACAATAGCCGCATGGATGGAGCAGAGGCTGCAGTGTGATTGGCGTGACCTTGAGGTATTTATTACACCGGTAACAGCTCAGTGGGCGACGCTAACACTTTCCGGTCCAAGATCTCGCAGCGTGCTGGAAAAACTGGGATTGGGGGTCGATTTAAGCACGGATCACTTTCCGCATATGAGTGTCGCAAGTACAGAACTGGAGGGTATTTCCCTTCGAGTTTTTCGGGTGAGTTTTACCGGCGAGACATCTTATGAGCTTAATATTCCCGCCGACTATGCCGATTCCCTCTGGCAGCTTCTGCTCAAGAAGGGAAAATCTGAAGGCATTACTCCTCTGGGAATGGAAGCTCTCAATATTCTGCGAATCGAGAAGGGTTTTCTCGAGGTGGGCGTCGAAACGAGCGTCGAGACAACGCCGCTGGATGTAGGATGGAGCGTGCCCGTCAGTCTCAAGTCGGCGGACTTTATCGGTCGTCGATCTCTGGTGCGCAGTCATAATCAGCGCGCAGATCGCCTGCAGTTGGTTGGCCTTCGTCCGCAAGATAGAGCTTTGCAAGTTCCTGAGGGCACACTGGTGCTAAATGAACAACGTGAGCGAGTTGGGCACGTTACATCCAGTTGCAACAGCTTTAGCTTGAACGCATCTATTTGTATGGCTATGGTCCAGGCAGGTGAGAGCCTGATAGGAAGTACTCTTGTATTGGCTATTGGCTCGGTTGATCATCCGGCAGAGGTTAGCTCCTCGGTATTTTACGACCCAAAGGGGGACCTGCTCAATGTCTGAGCTATACCGGCAGTCACCACTAAATACCAGTAATGGGGGAGAGACGCCTGTTGCCATCGAACTGGCTGAATTGCGCGTTCGCGAAAAGCCGTTTATGCCCAAGCGGTTGCTGCGAGGTGATCCAACGCTGTTGGCAGCTGCGCTCTATAACTCCGGCGTTGCGTCTCTGCCACCGGTGCCGAACACCTATGTTGAAGGTTCAAATGGTTTGCTCTGTCTTTGGTTTCGTCCCCGCCAATGGTTGCTTCTAGCGGAGCAAAATACCTCGCTGCAGGCACAAGCAGAACTACAGGCCCAGTTGGTGGAGCCTGGGACTTACGTAATAGATGTTACAGACAAGTATCACTGTTTCACTATCAGCGGTGCACGGGCCTCTGAGCTCTTGGCGGTCGGTTGCAGTTTGAATCTTCGAAAAGAAAAGTTTACTCCGGGTCTTTGCGCGCAAACATTGATTGAGCAGGTGCCTGTAATTGTATGTCGACGGCCACAGGGCTATACCGTCCTGGTTGAGAGGGCCCTCGCAAACCATCTTTGGCTATGGTTTTGCCATGCCAGCAGGGAGTTTGAATGAAGACTAAGCCATTAAACGGAAGAGTTGCACTGGTTCTGGGGGCCGGTTCCTGCGGCGAGGGCTGGGGCAATGGTAAAGCTGCAGCTGTGGCGTATGCTCGAGCCGGAGCAAAGGTAGTAGCGGTAGATATTAATTTTAAGGCCGCCTGTGAAACAGCAGACATTATTCAAAGGGAAGGTGGGCTGAGTCTTGCGCTGCAAGCCAATGTAGTCGACGCGGGTGAGGTTCGCTCGGCAGTGGAGCGAACCGTGGCAGAGTTTGGCAGTATTGATATCTTGCACAATAACGTCGGAATCTGCAGAGTGGGCGATCCTGTCACCCTCAGCGAGGAAGACTGGGACCTGAGTATGGATTCTAACCTGAAAAGTGTTTTTTTAGCGTGCAAATATGCACTACCCGTCATGGTGGATCAAGGCCGTGGTGTAATTATAAACATTTCGTCGATATTGAGCAGGCGAGTTTCCCAGTATGACCAAATCGCGTATTACGCTTCGAAGGCTGCTCTTGACCATTTATCCAGTGCCATTGCCGTAAAGTATGCACCTCACGGAATTCGCTGTAATGCGATCTTGCCGGGACTCATTAATACGCCACTTTTATATGCCAATAAGAGTGTAGTTGAGGATAGTCATGGGAGTCTGGAGAAAATGGTAATAGACCGAGATGCGATGAGCCCAACGGGGAAAATGGGTACTGCCTGGGATATCGCGGAGGCAGCGGTATTTCTGGCTTCGGACAGTGCACGTTATATCAACGGTGTGCAGTTGCCAGTTGATGGCGGTCTACTTAACATGCAGTACAGAGGATAGCAGTATGAATAACTGGGGTGTATCTGAGCAGGCCGCCAACCTGCATCGCACATCGTTGTTGTGGGATATGGTATTTCCTATCGAACCATGGTGCGGTAACGACTATGACAAATTGGCACGGTATCAAGCAGCAGGTTTCGATTTGGTGTCTCTGTGCCTGGCTGGAGATAACCACAATATCGGCGAAGCGGTACAGCGCATCGCCTCGGCCAGAGCCGAGGTTTTGGCTCACCCTGAACGGTATCGTCTGGTATGTAACACTCAAGATATTAGTCATGCAAAATCTGAGGGCAAGCTGGCGATTTTTTTCCACTGTGAAGGCACTCGCTGCTTCGAGCGAAATTTAGAGATAATAGAGAGCTTTTATGCACTCGGTGTAAGACATACTCTGCTTGCCTTCAACCAGGCAAACTCGGTAGGTGGGGGCTGTGCGGAAAAAGTGGATGGAGGGCTTTCAAATTTTGGTCGACTATTGGTGGCCGAAATGGAACGTGTTGGCATGATGGTAGACTTGAGTCATACCGGTCGAAAGACGACTCTGGATGCACTGGAGATGTCAACTCGCCCAATGATTTTCAGTCATTCTGTTGCTGATGGTGTGCATTCTCATTTTCGAAACCTCAGTGATGAACAGATTCGAGCCTGTGCGGCAAGCGGTGGTGTTATCGGCATGTCCGGCTCCAACGGTTACCTGGGTGACGCGACCAGCCAGAATGAGACTATCTTCAAACATATCGACTATATTGCCGAACTGGTCGGTCCGGAGCATATAGGTTTGGGTCTGGATTTGGTTTTTGACAATAAAGCTCTCAACGTCTGGATTCGCACGCGCGCAGACGAATGGCCCGGGGTGGACTCGCCGGATTGGCCTGGGTTCAGCTATGCCGTGCCAGAGCAAATGCCGGCGTTGACACAGCTGATGCTTGACCACGGTTATTCGGAGCCTGCGATCAAGGGCATATTGGGCGAGAACTGGTTGCGTGTTTGCGAACAGGTCTGGCGGTAGCGTCGATTTAGCATGACTTTTTATCAGGAAATGGTGCCATGAAGATACCCCGAGAACTATCCCGCCAATGCGCGCAAATTATGGAAAAGAGCCTGATCTGGGATAACCACGGTTGTATGCCTATTCCCATTTCGGGTAAAGAACCGGTGTTGGAGCAGTTGCAGCGTTATCGCGACGGCGGCGTTGATGTGGCGATGATCAATATCGGAGACGCGGAAATTTCGCTGGAAGAACATTTCCGCACTGCCGCTGCTGTGCGGCACTGGGTGGAGAGCCATCCGGAGGACTATGTGCTGGCACAGTCAGTTCAAGCGATCCGGGATGCAAAAGTGGCTGGTCGATTGGCTGTTGGCTTCGATATAGAAGGTGCCAGGGTTATCGGCGATCAACTTAGCTTGATCAGTCTCTTTTACGCTATTGGCGTGCGTTGGATGCTAGTCGCCTATAACCGGAATAATCTTGTGGGTGGGGGTTGCCACGACGACGACTGTGGGCTGACAGAGTTCGGGCGAGCGGTTATGGATGAGATGGATCGGGTTGGGATGGTGAAATGCTGTGCCCACACCGGTTATCGAACTGCCATGGAGGTGCTTGAACGATCGCCGCTACCGGTAATTTTCTCGCATTCCAACCCGCGTAGCCTCAAGGACCACCCACGCAATGTGCCGGATGATTTAATGCTTGCCTGCGCCAAGACGGGTGGTGTAATGGGCATTAATGGCGTCGGGATTTTTCTTGGAGATAATGATATCAGTATTGATACGGTGTTGCGCCATATTGACTATGCGGTTAACCTCATGGGTCCGGAACATGTGGGCATTGGCCTAGACTATGTCTTCGATCAGGTAACACTGAATCAAGAGCTGGAAAAAAACCCTGGAATCTGGCCAGCCGAGCTCGGATATGGCCCTGGTATCAAGTTCCTTGCCCCGGAGATGTTGGCTGAGCTGGCCGAAGGGATGCTCAGCCTGGGTTACAGCGAGGTCGTCATCCGAGGCATTCTGGGGGAAAACTTTTTGCGCGTGGCGCAGCAGGTGTGGAAGTGAACCAAGAGAGAGCTGAGCTCGCATGAAACACAATCAACTCAGTTTCAGGCAGAAAGTTTACTATGCGATGCCAGAGATCGCCTTTGCTTCCGTTATCGCCCCGGTTGCCGGTATCCTTCCGACGCTCTATGCGAAACATGCAATGCTGAGCGTGGCGGCTACCGGGTTAATATTTTTGGTTATGCGCATTTTTGACGGTGTGACAGACCCATTGATCGGCTATCTTTCCGACCGGACCCGAACCCGGATCGGGGCGCGAAAGCCATGGATCATTGTCGGCGGCGTTCTCGTTATGGTGTCCGTTTTTTTCCTGTTTCGAATTCCACCGGATGCGGGCGCGGGCTATTTCGGCGCCTGGGCGCTGCTTTACTACCTGGGCAATACTATGTATGCGGTACCACATATGGCCTGGGGTAGTGAAATCACCGAAGACTACAATCAGCGAGCCCTGGTGTTTAGTTTTCGCAGTATTGCGTCGGAATGTGGCACCCTGACCTATACGCTATTACCTCTGCTGTTGTTTTACTTTGGTGTGGTTCGCTCGACGGAGTTCACACCGGAGGTCATCCGCTGGCTTGCCTACGTGGTACTGGTGACTTTCCCTGTGCTGATCACGCTCAATGTCTTGCTGGCGCCTGTCGGGCATCTCGCGCCCCCTGAGCGCACAACGATAAAAGGTGTTTACAGTGCGGTGTTGCACAACGCTCCACTGCTACGTTTTCTCTCGGCCTATGTTCTTGCAGGCGCCGGTTATGGTTTCTTTGCAGCGCTGTTTTTCCCCTTTCTGGATAGTTATATGCAGCTGGGTGATAAGGTGCCGGTGCTGATTATATCAATGTCATTATCGGCTTTAATATCACTGCCCGTGTGGGTCCACGTTGTCTCTCGTGTAGGCAAGCACAGGGCCTGGGCCTACGGTTGGATAATTAATTCACTGTGTCTTCTACCCCTGGCGTTTGTATCGCCTGGAGAATCCGCGCTGTACCTGGTTTTGCTGTGTTTCTCCGTGTATGGTTTTAGTAATGGGGTGAGTGCAATAGCTCCCTTCGCCCTAATGGCTGATATCGTTGACTACGATATTCTCAAAACTGGCGTAGACAGGGCGGGAAGTTTCTATGCATTTCTCTATCTCACCGCGAAGTTGACTGCCGCTATTGGTGGTTTTGCGCTGGTGATATTGGGCATGTTTTTTGGTTATCAACTTGAAGAGGGGGTAGTAAATACTTCGTTTTCAAATATGGGTATTGTTATTCTGTTTTGCGTGGTTTCCGGCGCGTTGCAATTGACTGCCATTCCACTGATCTGGAACTTCCCTATCAATAAGCGGCGCCACGACATTATCCGCAAGCGCATCAGCCAGCGCCTGGAACGAGCCGCACACCTCCAACATTAGCGAGGGATCAAGCCCTTCAGTACAAAGCTCAAAAAGTCTTCGACAATCTCTGACAGGGCTTTTTGACCTTTCGGGGAGTACCACTTCATTGTCCAGCGGGAGGCTCCAAGGATAAACTGCATTGTCATTTTGGGGTCGCATTCGGCAATACTGCCGTCCTTGATGCCTTCTATGATAAAGTTCTGAAACTGAATCTCACACTGATCCAGTCTGGCGGCGAGCTTGTTTCTGGCAGTCTCGTTTTTTATGGAGTCCAGTTCACTCAGCGGAGTCATTGCAATTGGGCCGCTGGCGGCATCCAATCTCAAATAATGAACAATCTTTTCCAGCCCGTTGGCACCACTTGCATCGGCTTTCTCGTAACATTCTTCTGTTGCGTCCATTGCGCGCAGATAGCACTGATACAATAAATCGCTCTTGTTCTTTACATAGTGGTATATGGCAGTTTTTGTGATATTCAGGCGTTCTGCGATGTCTTCCAGCGAGGTGGCGCTGTACCCCTTATGGTTAAATAAAATAGCCGCTTCTTCCAGCAGCGCTTCTTGTTTTAGTCGAAGCTGTTCCCCTTTTGCGAGGTCCCAGCTAGATTTTTTTTCGGCCATTTTTCTTCTCTGATAGTTGTGATTGTATATGTGTCGACGCTATATTGTAAAAACTGGTCAATTAAACTAAATCAAAGTTCAGTTTATCATCAAGTCCGGATCAAAGTAAACGCTCTGGCTGAGGGTTTTGGCGATTGAGTGTTAACATGGCGAAAGTCCCTTCTGGGCGAGATCAAAAAAATTGCTACTGATTTTAGACAGTGGAATCGTTTCTCTCTGTCTGGGCCAGTAGGGCAGCCAGCTAAATGCTCGCAATATCCAGGAGTCGGTCAATTTAGCATCACAATCGGCGATTTCGGCCTCCGCGGTGTATTGCCTGATAAATCCTTCAAAACGCGCTTCTACAGTATGGACTCATTTGCGCTCCAACCTCGGTTGCTTGGGGTCAGCGAACGAGTCTATTTCGCGCAGTATGGCGGGCCACTCCTCGCCAGCCGTATAGGTGTCGATAAACATGCACTTATTACCCGTTTGTGGTCGAGTGCTTTCGATGTGGAGCTTACCTAGTGCGGCTAAGTCAATCTTACTGAAATTCCTCACCATATCGAGACTCAATTCTAAGTTCTCGCTGCCCCGATTCATAAAAGCACTGAGCCAGATGAACCTGCCACAGTGGCGTGTCGGGCCGCCTTGACAATATAGGTGAGGGCTAGCTCGAAATATTCGATTTGGTAGGAGAGTTGGCTGGGGTGTCCCGGGCTGATGCGTGGTCGGGGGAAGTTCTGCTGTAGCTGGTTGCAGGCTGTAATCGCTCAATTGTATTTATTAGCCTTAATATTAAAAATTAATTTCTATCCAAATATGTTATTTGCATCAAAAAAGGGTTTACTAAAGGCGTTAATTGAATTAAAGTTCAGTAAAGCCAACTTAACATTTAGCACAGGTAACTAAGAATTTTGTGGAATTTAGATTTGCTATTAGCAGTATAAATAGGTGATGCCAAATTCGGGTTTTGTCTGGCCAGGGCTTTTGGTCAGTAAAGAGATGAATAACCATATAGAAAGCGTAATAACAACACTAATGGGAGATGCACAATGAAAAAAATCAAATCTTACTCAGCGATCGGAATTGCAACGATGATACTGGCTTCGGCTGCCCCTACGATTCAGGCGCAGGACGAAAAATCCGTTATGGAAGAAATAATTGTTACCGCCCAGAAAAGGCAGGAGAACCTGCAGGAAGTGCCTATCAGTATTAAGGCGCTTACGGCAGAGACCCTTGAAATGATTAATGCCGACAGTCTTGACGACATTGCCAGGTTGGTCCCTAGCCTGTCGATGACAGATCTTTCCAGGGGTGGCAATAGTGTTCAGATACGTGGCCTAGGATCAAATGTGGGTTCTGTCGGAACCGTGGCTATCTACAATGACGGAATAATTTCGTTTGGTCGCACGAGTTCCGGTGGTACATTTTCTGAGCAGGACTCCGGGCTGTATGATGTGAGCCGTGTTGAGGTGCTTCGAGGGCCGCAGGGTACGCTTTATGGCGAGGGTTCGTTCGGTGGTGTTGTCAATATTATTTCTACAAAACCGAACCCCGAGAAATTTGAAGCCTCTATCTCCGCGGGCTTCTTTGACATAGAAGATGGCGGTTCGGACAGTACAGATATTGCGGGAATGGTTAACATCCCGCTTATCGATAATACATTGGCCTTGCGGGTGGTTGGTTATAGTAATGATCACGACGGTTATATCGACGGTTACAATATTCTCAATACCTATATAGCAGCACTTTATCAGTCATACGGCTATCCAATGGATCCGATGGATAGTCCTCCGGAACTGGTAGGCGAAGGCATCAACACCGAGAAGGTCACCGGTGGCCGCGTTATGCTCGGGTACACGGGTGAGCGGTTCGACGCCAATTTGATCCTTAAGCGGCAGAAATTGGATCTGGGAATTGCGAGTCTGGCTTCATCTGGGACGATGAAGAACTTTGATGATATCTCGGGGAATACGATTGGTGACACCGAGATGACTGCGTTCCTTTTTGATTCCAATTTCGGTAGCGAGAGCACAACTGATGAGGCAATCCTGGAAATCAATACTGTTACATCAATAGGTAATTTGACCTCGATAACCGGGTGGGGCGAAATCGAACGGGAGAATGCTTCAGCGATTTGGGGGAATAGCGGATTTAGCCAGGAGCTTCGTTTGTCCTCTGACAGCGAAGGTCATGTCAATTGGATAATGGGGGCATTCTACAGAGATGTAGAAGCTACGATTGACTTGATTGATGGACAGGGTTTTCTCATAGAGAAAGCCGAGCAGTGGGCTTTATTCGGTCAAGTGTACTACGATATTTCCGAAACCTTGACCGCAACTTTTGGTCTTCGCTATGGTAAGCAGGAGAGCGAGGACACGGATCTCCTTAGAGGTCTTGACAGTGTCAAAGCTACTTTCGGGGACCTAGCACCAAAAGTGACGCTGGATTGGCAAGTGCAGGAACAGACAATGGTGTATGGCACAGTAGCTAAAGGTTTTCGAGCGGGCGGCGCAAACGCAGATACATCGCTGGGAACAGACGCGAACTATCAGCAGGGCTTCGACTCCGATCAAATCTGGAATTATGAAGTGGGTTTCAAATCCACCTTTTGGGATAACAAACTGGTAATCAATGGTGCCTTATTCTACATCGACTGGAGCGACATTCAGATTGATTCACCTGTCTTAGACCTAGTCCTGGGAGAAGGGCCAGACTCTAAAGAGTTTATTGTAGTAAACGGCGAAGATGCTCACAGCGTTGGGTTCGAAGTGGACATGACTATTTCGCCGGGCGCGGGTTGGTTGATAACATTGGGGGGCTCTAATGTAGAGGTGGAGTTCGACAACGGTATGATTGCCTCGCCAATTATCGAAGCCGCTCACCCAGACGGGGTTTACAGCTTGAAGGGCATGCGCCTTCCCAATGCGCCTGAGTATCTCTTTAATGCCTCGGCAGAAAAGATATTTGACGCTACGGCGGGTATGGAGTGGTTTATTAGAGCGGATTATTCTCTGCGCGGCAGCTCCTACTCCGATGTTCCCAACGACGCAGAGGGTACTGATATGGCCAGTGGTGGTTTTGATCTAATCAACTTACGGGCCGGATTGCGTGGACAGAAATGGGAGGTTCAGGCTTACGTAAAGAATCTTGAAAACTCTGATGCAAGCAGCTGGAATTTTAACGATGGTAGTATGTTTGGTAATCTAAGGGCGCGGATTGCGCCGCGAACAATCGGCATAAACATGAAGTACTCACTGTAGGAGCTGACTTAAAGCTAGCACCGGCTTCAGGGACACCTCATTGGTGTCCCTCTTTTTTCAGTGCTAATATTAGCTCCTGGCTGCTGTATTGCGCCATAACTTGAAAGACATGTTCTAAACTTCCCTAGAACTCTTCAGTCCGTCTGGAAGTTCAGATTTTACCCATCTCTTGGTTTAGGGAATAGGGTGGCGATAATTTACAGGTGAATTGGCAGGTGAGAAATCCGCTAGGTGCGCCGGCACCGAGAAATGCGCAAGCGACCGTTGCTTTGCAAAACAGACGAATTCCCAACCCCTTGGTGGGTTTAGAAGACGTTGAAAACGAGGCCACCTTGGCCTGGTTGGAGCAGCAGCATAGTCACCGATCGAACTTCTTGGGTCGCGAGCAATCAGAGTGGCTTGCAATTCGAGACTACGTTGCGGGGCTACCTTTATATGAAACTGATTATTTTGGCCTGACCTGTACCGAGAAATGGTGCTTTTTCACCATGCAACCTCCATGTGTTAAGCAGGTGAATATCTATGCTATTCCAATAGAAGGGGGGCAGCATCGTTTGCTAGTTGATCCGACCAGGGATTTCACTGAATCGGGGTTACGTATTCATGAAAGCTGTCTCGAGGTAAGTGCTTGCGGGCGCTACCTCGTATTCTCAGTCTGTCGCCAGGGTCAGGATGTTTCGGACTACCGAGTATTGGATCTGGAGACTGAGTGTATTCTCACCGATGTCATCGCCAATTTAATTACTGCACCGGTAGCCTGGAAAAACGACAGCAGTGGATTTTACTACGGCGCTTTTCGCAGTTTAATGGGAGCGAAAATTCCGATCGATGGTCTCTACTTTCACTATTTAGGTAGTGCTCAATCTGAGGACATCTGTCTACGGCCTTTGTCGAATGAGGAGCAGATGAATTATGTTGCGGTGCTGCCCTGGATGTTGCCGGATAGTGAACAACTGTTGCTAATGTATTATTCCTACCGACATCTGACCGCCGGTTTAAGCCTTTGGTCTCCAGATCGCCCCAACGCGCCGCAGGTAATTATTGCGCAGCATTCCACGCAGTTTGCTGTGCTAGGTGTACGCAACGATCAGCTCTATCTGAATACTACCTTGGACGCTGAAAATGGCAGGATTGTGGCTGTACCGTTAGACAACCCTGTACCTGATAATTGGTCTGAAGTGGTGCCCACCAGAAGCGCACCTATAGCCAGACCGTTTCCGGGTATTGTGGATAATCGCAGTTGCCTGTGTGGTGAACGCCTGCTGATCACATATCTGGTGGATGCAAAGCATCAGATCGAGACTTTCGATCTAGCGGGGAATCGCCTAATAGAATTGGCTTCCCCACAGCCGGAGACTGTAATCGGTTTGCGTCCAATGGCGGATGGACAGTGCATTATTTCTTCGTCATCTTTCCTTCAGCCCCTGACTTTTCATCGCTTGAATGTCGAAAATGCCAATCGTACATCGCTACTGGAGTTCACACTGCCCGCAGCTCAGTTTGACGGTGTTGAAGTACGTCAGATATTTTACGCGGCCGATGATGGTCAGGACATTCCTCTGTATCTTATTGGGCGTGATCTCGATGATCGGGCACATTTTAGGCCTTTATTGCTCTATGGCTACGGCGGGTTTGGCCAGACTATTACGCCGATATTTAATCCGGATTTGCCCGTGTGGATCTCGATGGGCGGTGTTTATGCCGTGGCTAATATTCGCGGCGGTGGGGAGTACGGTAGTAGCTGGCATGAAGCGGCCCGTGGCGTTAATCGCCATGTTAGTTTTGAGGATTTTCGCGCGGCCGCAGACTTTCTTACTAGTGTGGGGCTGACTGATCGTGAGCATCTTGCAATTCGTGGGATCAGTAATGGCGGTCTGCTGGTGGGTGCTTCCGTTGTTTTACACCCGGATAAGTGGTCGGCTGCAATAGCAGAGGCCCCACTTTTGGATATGATTCAGATGTTACAGCAGCCTGGCGCAGACGTTTTGTGTGAGGAATTTGGCGATTTATTCGGTGATGAGCAGGTACTGGATGTGGTGTTGGGTTATTCGCCGGTCCACAATGTTTCTTCAGGGGTGGATTATCCGGCGGTATTAACCGTCCCGGCGGCTGAAGATCCACGAGCGCATCCCTGCCAATCCTGGAAGTTTGTCGCCCAGTTACAGTTTCATAACCCGGAAGGGCGTCCCGCTCTGATAAGCACCGTACCAGGTGAGGGCCACGTCAACTGGTCGACTAATAATATTGCGTATGCTCAGGCAGACCAAATGATGTTCTTGAGGAAAACCGTGAAGGGCGTTAAGCCTTTTGGGAGTTCGTTATGAAACAGCCCTATGAGGTTTTTGCCGATCAAGCTTTCGTGAAAATATTTCGCATGACTCCTGAAGTCGTAACCGTAATGGGGTTGTCAAAATTGCCGCAATTCAGGGGTCTAGGCGGCGAGTTAAATGACTATTCCCCGCAGGGGCAGCAACGAAGGCAGACGCTACTGGCGGAAGTACATGCTGAGCATTGCACCTATGAGTTCGACAGATTGAGTGTCGCTGAGCAACTATCTTACGAGGTGTTCGAGTTCTTCTTACAATATTTACCATTTGAACCCTGGGCGGGCCTGGCTGGTGATGATTTTAGGGCCTACAACTACCCGGTCAGTCACCACGATGGCGCCCCAGCTGAGACGTTTAATCTGTTGGTGAATTTCCACGACGTCCATTCAGAAGAGGATGCCGACAACTATTTACTCAGGCTGGCTGTCCTGCCGAAAATGTTCACAGACCTGGAAGACTCTCTACGCCGTAGTCAGGAGCAGGGGTTGAGTCCTCCGAGATCGGCATTGGATATTATTATTACAGAAATGCGAGCACTGATAGACGGCGGGGTCCTCGAAAGTGAATTACTAAGTAGTTTTAGGGCGAAATTATACTCAGCAGATACCTTTTCAAACGAACAGAGAGACCATTATGTCGCTCGAGCGCATAACTTTGTCGAGCAACTCTATCGTATCAGTTTGCCTGGGTTTCTTGCCGCTATGGAAGCACTGTATGAGTTGGCTGGGGAGGTGTTGGGCGTGTCTCGGTTTCACCGTGGACAGGAGTACTACCAGTACTGCCTGACTCGACAAAGTAGCACGAACTTCACCGCGGATGAAGTTTACAAGATTGGTAAGACTGAAGTCGACCGCCTCAAGTTTGAATTGGCGAAGGAGGTAGAGGCCCTGGGCTATGATGGGGAAAATTTGACTGACTCGATTACAAAGTGTCTCCATCTAGAGAGTGAGGAATGTGACGATAGTACGGATCGCCGGCAGGAAATTCTTCAATATTATCAACAACTGGTGGCGGATATGCGGACTAAAATCCGTCCCTATTTCAATTTATTTCCCATGGGTGCCTGTGAGGTTAAAGCTACGCCCCGACACCTGGAGCCAGGAAGAACTTCCACCTATTATCCGGCTTCGGTGACAGGAGAATATCCGGGTATATTCGAAGTAAACTTGTCTCGCGAGTTCAGCAAAGCTGCGTGGTCTCGGAATAATTTGGCCTATCATGAGGTTTATCCAGGGCATCATCTACAGATTACACTGGCGCAGGAACTGGAGCACCTGCCTCTGTTCCGTCGAACCTTCGTTAATGGAGGTTATCTGGAAGGCTGGGCTAAATATGCTGAACGGTTACCATTTGAGACTGATGTGGATCCTGATCCCCGTTACGAACTAAACCGGAAAGCCACGGAATTACTCTCTGCTTCAAATCTTATGTTAGATGTTGGCATTCACCTGCGCGGTTGGAGCAGAGAAGACGCGGTAGCTTTCAGTATGGAGCAGGCGCTGGTCGATAGAGCTATGGCTGAGTATCTGGTGGACAGGATATCGGTAACTCCTGCTCAGGTAACAGCTTATATTTTGGGTCTTATTACTGTGCGGCGTGAACGGGATAGGGCCAAAGAACGGATGGGAGAGCGATTCTCTCTGGTGGCGTTTCATGACGCGATACTCGGGGAAGGTGCGCTTCCATTGAGCGTAATGGAAAGACAACTCAAAAAATCTTTAAATTGAGTATTTGACTGATGGGCACACATAGACTGCGCCATGGTATGTTTTTTATTCCGCTAGGTGCTATTTTGCCTACAATTTATGCCAAAAACACCTGTCTCTCTCTAGCTGCCATCGGCGCCATTTTGGCTTGGTTCTTTCCAATTGATCAACGTCGGCAGGTCTAATTTGCAAAAGAACGTAAGGTCTAGCAATGCGCCGGGCAAGAAAATCGACTCAAACACATCACGAGGTGAATTTAGATGTCTACAATAATTGAAACGGCTGAGGCGGTGCGACAGGGCCGACTCTCTGCTCGTGAGGTAGTGGAAGAGTCGCTCGGGCGCATCGAGCGGGACAATGCCGACGTTAACGCATTCGTGTATCTAGACGCCGGGAGTGCCCTGCGAGCAGCGCAAAAAGTAGACGAAATGATTGCGCGAGGGCAAGATCCTGGTCCGCTGGCAGGTGTACCTTTTGGCATTAAGGATCTGCGGGATACCTGTGCCGGTATGCCGACAGGTAATGGTTCTCTGTTTCATTGCGAGGACAAACCTGCGCTTACCGACTCCGTACACATTGCCAGGCTGAAAGCTGCCGGCGGCATACCCTTGGGCAAAGTGGCGACTGCCGAGTTTGGTATGGATGGCGTGACTAATACCTTGGCCCACGGTGTGACCCGCAACCCCTGGAATCTGGAGCGTACTTCCAGTGGTAGCAGTGGTGGTTCTTCCGCCGCTGTCGCTGCGGGCATGGTTCCTTTTTGCACCGCCAGCGATGGTGGTGGTTCAACTCGCTGCCCAGCGGGCTATACCGGCCTGGTAGGCTTAAAGCCCTCCATGGGTCGTATCCCCCGGGGGGATGGATTTAACGATAAAACGGTTCTCGGGGCATTGACGACTACGGTGTCCGACACGGCCCGCTATCTGGATGTGGTGAGTGGGCCCGATGATTGTGATCGCATGACCCTGCCAGCATCGGGGGTTTGCTATGAGTCGCTCATCGAATCCACTTTCCCTTCCGGGATAAAAGCCGTCTGGTCAACTGATCTCGGGTTTGCTCCGGTAGCACCCGATGTCGAGCGGGTATGCCGCAAGGCGATGGGGTCTTTGGTCGCTGCTGCTGGCCTTCAACTAATGGACAGGCCTGTAGAACTGCCCAATGTGTACATGGATGTCAATATGCAGCTGACAGAGCTTTTCGTTCAGGGTTTGGAGCGACGCGGTATCCTGCCGGATCAAATAGATAAACTCAGTCCGGGGCCAAGATACTTCGTTGAAAGGTTTTACCGCGAGTTTGACCCCAGCGTGCGAATCAGGGCATTCGACAAACAACTCGAACTCGAGCAAGGTCTGGCGGCAATTTTTCAGGATGCCGACGTGTTGATTACACCTTGCCATAGCAGAGACGCCTATGCCGCAGAGGGCCCACTGCCGGAGAGCATCTGCGGGATGGACAGCAGTCAAACCCATGCAGAGCCATTTACTATGCTGGCCAATATCTGCTGGAACCCATCAATCTCAGTGCCAGCCGGCCTCAGCGATGACGGGCTCCCTATTGGGCTGTTGATTACATGCAGGCGCCATCGCGATGATGTTGCATTGCATCTCGCCCGAATATGGGAAAAAACACAGCCATGGCCGCACCTCGCGCCAGTATTTAGGGTTGAACCCTCGACCAATTAAATTCTTAGACTGTTGCATTGAACCAATATTCAGGTGTAGTATATGCGGATTCTGGTTCTTGGTCCTGGGGTCTGTTTCACAATGAAAATAATGGTCTCATTATTTCTACTCGTTTTGATGCCGGTTTGTTCTGTCGTCATTGCGAGCGAGTCGGAGCAATCGGCAATCGCGGGCCAGGAAGTCACGCTTTATCGCGATGATTGGGGCGTCCCACACCTCTATGCGGACTCTGAGGAAGCAGGTTATTACGGCTTAGGATACGCTCAAGCTGAAGATCGGCTGGAGCAGATACTGGGAATGTTGGTAGTGCTTCAGGGGCGTAGGTCAGAATTGCAGGGTGACTCTCATTTGCAATTGGATATGGAAATACGCCGTTGGCGACATCTTGAAGAAGGGGTCGCGGGCTTTGAGCGCATGAGCCCCCAGTTACAAAAAAACTATGGCTATTACGTTTCTGGAATCAAACGCTTTATGGCTGACAATCCGAACAGCGTGCCCGTTTGGTCGCCTGAATTTGGGCCGGCCTCCTTTGTGTCACTCAGTCGAATGATTCTATGGCTTGGCTACCACATGGTTGATGGGCCAGCGGAGTGTGAAAAAGCTGGTGTAGTTCTGGATCGTCAAGCTCCTGGAACGTCGGACGCTACTCCTGAACGCGCTTCTAACGGCTGGGTGGTAATGCCTGCAAGAACGTTGCACGGGGAGACAATAGTTGGGTCTGATCCGCATGTGGGCTTGCAAAGTCCTGCCTATTACGAATATAGAATTGACGCTGGCGCCTTAAAATCCTCCGGCTTTTCCCTGGGTCCTATGCTGTGGCAAGCGCACAATAGTCATGTTGCCTGGGCGATGACGACGGGTAATCCTGATATGTGGGACTGCTACGAAGTCGTCGTAGATTCCAACAACCCGCGGCGTTTTATGTATGACGGGCACTGGCAGAACATGGAGCTTCGCGAGGAAATTTTTCGTGCCACTGACGGTAGCGAGCGCAAACATGTTTTCGAATACACGCGACACAATGGCCTGCTATCGCCAGTGGTGGCAAGGAAAGGCGATCGGGCCTACGTGGTAAGTGCCAGCCAAATGCATGATGCAGGTGTGCTGGACGAAGAAATATACCGTATGAACCTGGCCACGTCGGTAGCTGAAGTGAAAACCGCGATGGCTGGCCTGGGCATGTTTCCGCAAAATATTATCGTGGGCGATAACAAAGGCAATGCTCTATACGTTCGCGCCGGGAAAGTTCCGCGGCGCCCCGAGGGCTTTGACTGGACGGCGCCCGTGCCTGGAAACAACTCAAAAACGGCGTGGCTGGGCTACCATTCTTTCGATGACCTGGTACAGGTGGAAAACCCGGAGCAGGCCTATCTTCAGAATAACAATATTGCACCGGACAGAATGTTCGCACGGAATAATATTGATGCCCGATCCTATCCTAAATATTTGTTCAATGATGAGCCCGGAAGAATAACCACCCGGGGAATTCGCGCCATCCAAGTACTGTCCCAATCTGAAAAGTTTGGCCTTGAGGATGCCTTCGCCTTGTCGTTTGATGAACAATGGGTGACGGCGGATGCCTGGCTAGATGCGCTGGTATTTTCTGTAGATAACTACCCGAACCTTCTCGATGGGGTCTCGGCGGATGCACGTACACTGATAAATGGGTTGCAGGTATTCGACGGCGTGGCACGTGCCGATTCCGTAACCGCGCTGCAGTTTTTTTTCTGGCGTCAGGGCATGGGCGATATCTTGACACAACCAGAGTTTGCTACTTTGCGAAAATTTCCGTGGCACCAGGATAATTTCACCTCGACGTTTGCAGCAGCGCTGTTTGAGAGGGCGGAGCATGCCGCTGGGCAGATGACTGCACGTTTTGGTGGTATCGATATACAACTTGGCAAATTATTTCAGATGGGCCGCGGCTCGCAAAGCTGGCCGGTCGGCGGGGAAACTATAAAAGCGAGTACAGACCTTGACTGTATGGCCAATATCAACCCTTTGTGTGATCGAACATTTCGAGCGTTTGAATCACGCACCGAAAATGAGGCCGGCGTGCGCATGGCCTTTCGCGGAAGCCAATCAATGCGTGTTGTGGTACTCGGAGAAACTGTTCAGTCCTATTCGCTGCATAGCTATGGTCAGAGTAATTTAAAAACATCACCGCACTGGGATGACCAAATACGTCTGGCCAGTGAGCACCACTTGAAGCCCACGTACTTCAACCGAAAGGACCTGGATGGGCATATAACTTCGACTAAAACTTTAAGTATTTATGGGGATTTTCTTCAATGAAACAGAAAGTAATACTAACCTGTGCAGTTTGTGGTGATCACGTCTTTAACAATGAGTATCCCGATTTCCCGGTTACACCCCAGCAGATTGCCGATGCCGCTTCGGAGGCGGAGCATGCAGGGGCCTCCAGCGTTCACCTGCACGTCAGAGACCCCGCTACTGGTTTTGGCAGTCGCGAGCCAGACTTGTTTGTGGACATGGTCAATCGGGTACGAGAGAACAATGTCAAGGCGGTTCTCAATGTTACCTGTGGAGGTGGTGCGGTATTCAGGCCCGATCCGCTGAATGAGAGCCGTGCGGGTCCGGGTTCCGATATGGCCTCAGCTGAGGAGCGTGTCCAACATATCGAGATGACAATGCCGGAGGTTTGTTCTCTTGATGTCACTACACAAAATCAGGAAGACAATGGCGATCTGGTTTATCTCAATACGCCCTACACCCTACGAAAAATGGCAAAACGCTTTCAGGAGTTAGGTGTAAAACCGGAAATCGAGGTATTTGCTCCAGGCGACGTGTTACTTGCGCTGCAAATGATTGAGGATGGTCTGTTCGATGCGCCACCCCTGTTTCAATTTGTTATGGGCAACAAATGGGGGTTGCCTGCCAACACTGAAACCATGATGTATATGCGCAACCTTCTTCCCGCCAATGCCGTGTGGGCAGCATTTGGAATTGCTCGTATGCAAATGCCCATGGTGGCTCAAGCGGTCCTGCTGGGAGGAAATGTCCGCGTTGGACTGGAGGATAATCTCTATCTGTCACGCGGAGTGTTTGCCAGTAACGGACAGTTGGTAGAGCGGGCGGTGAACATCATTGAGTCACTGGGCTGCGAGGTTGCATCGCCGGACGAAGCGCGTGAAATGATGGGACTGACTAATAGCGATGCGGTTATCTGATGCCGATGAACTATCCAGGAAAAGCGCAGAGGGTATTGGTGACTGCCGGTGGTTCGGGTATTGGGCGGGCCGCCGCTGAACGGTTCTCCAGCGCGGGTGCTGATGTCTATATTTGCGATATTTCAGACAAAGCTCTGCAAGAAACTCTGCGAGAGCTTCCCGGTGTGCGAGGTAGTCTCGCCGATGTCGGCGATTCCCGGCAGGTGGAGGCATTGTGCCGCGACGCCCAATCAACGATGGGTGGCATCGATGTACTGTTGAACAATGCGGGTATCAGCGGGCCGAGAGCCGCGGTGGAGGATATTGAGTATGAGGATTGGAATCAGACCTTACGGATAAATCTCAGCGGTATGTTTCATTGTATCAAGCAGGTTGTACCGCATATGAAGGCTCAGGGAGGCGGTGCCATTATCAATATTGTAACCGCCTCGGTGAAAACTGGCTTGCCTAATCGTTTGCCCTATATTGCATCCAAATCTGCGGTTCTGGGCATGAGCCACACGCTTGCCCGAGAGTTGGGGCCTCACAATATTCGGTGCAACTGTATCCTGCCTGGCCTGATAGACAATGAGCGTGGCAGAGCACTGATCGCAGCCTACGCCAGTGAAAACAGTTTGTCTCCCGAGACTGCCCGGCAGGAATTTCTGCGCTATGTATCTATGCGCACATTTATTCAACCAGAAGAAATTGGCGACATGGCGGTGTTTCTCGCCTCCGACGCGGCCCGGCATGTTACGGGCCAGGAAATTGCTGTGGACGGCAATGCGGAGTGGGAGGTATGAGTAACGCACCTGTCACGGCGGAGAAAGTATTGCCCCCTGCATTGCCGAGTTCCGGTTACTCCCGAGTATATAAACACTATGTACTGATTATTATGATGCTGGTGTACGCCTGCAATGCTTTGGACAGGCAGATTCTAAGTGTTCTACTGGAGCCGATAAAGCAGGATCTGGGGCTTAGCGACACTCAGTTAGGCTTGCTATCAGGGATGGGCTTCGCCTTATTTTACGCCACCATGGGCGTACCAATAGCCCGTTGGGCTGACCGGCATAGCCGCGTAAATCTCATATCGGTCGCGATTGTTTTGTGGAGTGGGATGACGGCGCTAAGTGGCGCTGCTAGCAATTTCCTGCAGCTAGGCCTGGCAAGGGTGGGTGTAGGCGTGGGAGAGGCGGGATGTACACCACCTGCACATTCGCTGATCGCAGACTATTTCGAGTCCGGAGAACGGGTTCGAGCTATGGCGATTTATTCGCTGGGTCTGCCTATCGGTGTTGCCCTTGGATATCTGTTGGGCGGTTGGATTAACGAAATTTACGGTTGGAGGATGGCCTTTATATGTGTGGGTCTACCTGGCCTGGTATTAGCTGTGGTAGTGCGTTTTACCGTGCGGGAGCCGATACGTGGCCAGTCTGACGGGGTAGAGGTTACCGACGAGCTGCAGCCTCTTACAGAGGTCTTTCACTTCCTTTGGAATGAGCGGTCGTTTCGTCATTTGTCAATAGCGACAGGGCTGTTGGCCTTTGCCGCCTATGGTGGGGCTACCTGGTTTCCCGCATTTCTGATTCGATCCCACGGGATGAGTACCGGCGAAATAGGTAGTTGGCTGGCTCCAATTTCTATTGCTGGCGGGGTAACCGGCACTTTATTGGGTGGTTATCTGGCTACGAAGCTTGGAAAAACTAACCGCGGTTGGTATGCCTGGTTGCCCGCAGTGGCGACTTTGTTGAGCATTCCATTTACCGTGCTGGCGCTGCTCGCGTCTTCCAGCCTCTGGGTTATGGTACTGGTTATTCCGTCTGTTGTTGCTCCGGCGGTCCATGCTGCACCGGTGTACTCAACAGTCCAGGGTCTGGTGGAACCGCGGATGAGGGCAACGACAACGGCGATACTTTTCTTGATTACCAATTTGATTGGTCTCGGTTTGGGGCCTCTTTGTATCGGTATCGTGAGCGACCTGCTTGCCCCACATTTTGCAGAAGAATCGCTGCGAATCACGCTTCTTTTGGGGCTTGGAATTTCAGTCTGGTCGGCATGGCACTTTTTCCTGGCTGGCAGAGCCCTCAATGCCAAAAAGTCGACACCACAATACAGTCCTACCACAACCGATTGCGAAGGTGACCAATGATCAAAGTAATTCTGACAATTCTGTGCTTGCTAAGTGCGACGACGACCCTGGGTAGTGACCGGCCCAATATCATACTGATGATTGGTGATGGCATGGGTCCGGCTTATACCACCGCCTATCGGTATTTTCAGAACAGTTCCGGTACGTCGAAGTTTGATAGGACCATTTTTGACGCAACGCTGGTTGGTACGGCGTCCACCTATCCCGATGATATTGACGGTGCTGTAACGGATTCCGCGGCGGCGGCGACTGCAATCGCCTCGGGTGTTAAAACCTACAACGGCGCAATCGGTGTTGATAAAGACAAAAATCCGCTCAAAACGCTGCTCGATCTGGCAAAGGAAAATGGCTACCGGACAGCAATCGTCGCGACAAGCTCCATTACTCATGCCGCCCCCGCCAGCTTCGTGGCCCATGTAGACAGTCGGCTTAAGAATTTTGAAATAGCCAACCAATATGTCGATGAACAATTCGCAGGTAAGCCAAAAGTCGATTTGTTGATGGGTGGGGGTAGAAAGTATTTCCGTCGCGATGATAGAAACCTGCTGGATGAGTTTAAGGCTGCGGGCTATTCGATTGCAGACAATATGCAGGAACTTCAAAGCCTGACATCTCTGCCGGCGATAGCCCTTGTTAATGAAAATTCTCTGCCATTTGCGCTGGACAGCCAGGATGTCACCCGGCTGGCAACTATGACGCAAAAAGCTCTCACGTTGTTGGGTGAAGGGCCATTTTTCCTATTGGTAGAGGCGAGTCAAATCGACTGGTGTGGGCATGCGAACGATATCGTCTGCGCCATGGCGGAGATGCACGATTTCGCCCGGACTATTGAGCAAACGGTGCACTTTGTCGATAGCCGACCCAATACGCTGATGGTGGTAACAGCGGATCACAGTACAGGTGGCTTGTCGCTGGGTGCAAACCAAAAGGATCGCTGGTCGCCTGACGTGATCCGTAAGGTGAGTGTCTCCTCCATGAAGATTGTCCAGAGGCTGGTTGAGAAAGGTGAGAGCTGGGAGTCAGAGTGGGGTTCCATAACCGGCATATCTCTTGCGCAGAAAGAGCGGGATCGATTTCAGATAATTTTCCTGCAGCTAGATGATCTGAATAGTTCCACTGTTGGAGATAAACAGGAGGGGTTCAGGATCAGTTTTGAGCAGTTGATGGAATGCACTGAATTGGCTGCTGTCCCGGGTGGATCCTGCTCTCTTCTCCTTGCTCTCCATGCGCTATCCATTGAAGCAATCAATGATCGGTCCTATACCGGTTGGACCACGCGCGGGCATACGGCCATCGATGTGCAGGTCTTTTCCTATGGTAAGAATGCGCAGCAGTTTCAAGGTTCAATTGATAACACGGATATAGCGAAAAAACTTTCGCGCGTGATTTTATCCCCTTCAGACCTTTCTTCCTCGGGTGAGCTTTGACTGTGGTTTCCTCTATTGATGTAGACACTATTTTTTCGGAAACCTATTCGGAGGCTCGATCAAAATTTCGCGCGGCTGCCAGCCGTGCAGGCCTTGAGTGTGAGAACCATCCACTGACGCTCGTGGGCGAGCAGGGCGAGCAACTCGCTATTGACGTTGTTCGGCTCGGGAGCACGAAACCGCGGCAGGTTATTCTATTAACTTCCGGGGCGCATGGGGTGGAGGGGTTTGCCGGCTCGGCACTTCAAACAGGCATAATTGAAAGTCAGTGGGCGCGCGACATTCCTTCCGACATGGCTATTGTTCTGGTTCATGCATTGAACCCACACGGCATGTCATGGAGCCGAAGGGAGTGCGAAGACGGCACCGACTTGCCCCGCAACTTATCCCATCATTTATACCCGCCATTTCCAAATGAGCAGTATGAACTGTTTCAGCCTTTACTTGTTCCTCCTAACGTAACGGCGCAAACACTTGCGAGCTTACCCGGGAAGTCCGAACGAATTATGTCAGAGCACGGTATTGATAACGCAACTCCGATTTTAAGAAGTGGGCAATATACCCACGCGGATGGCTTGACCTACCACGGCGTGGAGGCTTCATGGTCCACCCGGCGTTGGATTGAAATCACCCGCCAGTTTGCCGGGCGCGCGGAGGACGTAATGATGATCGATGTCCACACGGGTTTCGGCGATTATGGTGATTTGCTGGTTCAAAATCCATCTTACCGCCACTCCTCTCCCGCCTACTCAACGCTCTGCCAGTGGCTGGGACGCGAGCCCACTGGCTATAGCGACGACGGCAGTATTCTTCAGCACCGCATCGAAACCTTTGAGGCGCTGCATAGGCAGACTAAAAACGGGTCGAGAGTTGCAGCCATGTACTTTGAATTTGGCACGTTGCCGCCCAGTGAATTTATTGACCCGTGGGTTGTTAATAACTGGCATTTCCATAATGGCGATCGCTCTGGGCCAGAAGCTCGTACCGCGCGAAAAAAATTCGCAGATTTTCATTACGTAAGAAAATTGGACTGGAAGAAGAGTGTCTGGGAAAAGGGCATAGCGCAATTGAGTGATCTACGCGATGGTTTGGTGGGTTCACAATATGCCGTTTGATCCTGGGTTTATGTCGAAGACTTTTAATGAAAGCGATAGTTGAGAGAAATATTCACTATGTTACTACACGACTTTCTGGATTTTCACGCACGCGAATATGGCGATGAAGATTGCGCCGTCCAAGATGATACGACACTGACCTATGCGCAGTTCTTTGAGCAGAGTAACCGTCTGGCGAATGCATTTCTAAATGTAGGTTTGAGCTCGGGCGAGGAGAATATCTATCCCGGAGAGGTAGAAAACGTGTTGTTTGATCATCCTGCCATAGCCGATGCAGCCGTTATTGGCGTTCCGGATGAGCAGTATGGCGAGGCTCTGTTAGGCGTTATTGTTTTGACTACACCGAACAGTCTAGAGATCGATGAACTGATTTCTTATTGCCGTACCAGGCTAGGGGGCTTCAAGGTTCCGAGAAAAATTTGAAGTTGTCGACTATTTGCCGCGCAATCCAAGAGGCAAGGTTTTAAAAGCTGAGCTTCGCAAGGTACTGGGTGTGGATTCCTCTGCACGTAGCGCACTAGCAGCCAGACCATCTTTAACAAACGAATTTTTATTGTAGATTGAGAGGGTAAATGAATGAATGATGCATATTTATACGACCATGTTCGCTCCCCTAGAGGCAGGGGTAAAGACGGCGGAAGTCTGCAGGAGGTGCAGCCGGTAGAGCTCTTTTCACAAATGCTCAGGGCACTTAGGCAGCGCAATGAACTCGATACAAAACTGGTTGATGATGTTGTGGTTGGCTGCGCCGAGCCCGCTCAGGACCAGGGTGCCAATATAGGCCGTATTTCGGTGCTCAATGCGGGTTATGCTGAGTCGGTTTCGGGCAAGCAACTACACCGATTTTGCGCATCCGGTCTGGATGCCGTGAATACTGCGGCGGCACAGATCATGGCGGGCCAGGCGGAGATGACAATTGGCGGCGGCGTGGAGTGTTTGTCGAGATACCCAATGGGCGCCAGCGGCGGAGCATGGCACGGCAATCCGCGAATCAGTCAGGCCACCTCGTTTGTACCTCAGGGGGTTGGTGCGGATCTTTTAGCGAGCATGTACGGAATGACTCGTACAGATCTGGACTCCTATGCCGTGGACAGCCAGAAACGTGCAAAAATCGCCTGGGATGGTGGCTACTTCACCGGTTCTGTGGTGCCAATAATCGATCAATTGGGCCAGACTATATTGGACCACGACGAATATATGCGCCCGGATACTACTGTTGAGAGTTTGGCTAAACTGAAACCTTCTTTTGTGCATGCTGGTCGAAATGATGGTTATGACAGTACGATCTTACTGAAATATCCCGAGGTCGAAAAAGTTGTACATATGCACCATGCCGGAAATTCCAGCGGGATTGTTGACGGCGCAGCCGCCGTGCTCCTGGGCAGCAAAAATGCTGGTGAGATAGCGGGGTTGAAACCCCGTGCCCGCATAGTTTCTTTTGCGACAATTGGGACGGAGCCGGCGGTGATGTTGACAGGGCCGGCGCCCGCTGCCCAGAAAGCCTTAAAGCGTGTGGGAATGACAGTTGCAGATATAGACCTGCACGAACTCAATGAGGCCTTTGCATCGGTGGTTCTGCGTTATATGCAGGTAATGAACGTCAGTCATGATCAAATTAATGTAAACGGCGGCTCTATCGCGATGGGGCATCCGATTGCTGCTACCGGCGCCATGATAGTTGGGGTCGTGCTGGATGAACTTGAACGTAGGGATCTTTCAACGGCACTTGTTTCACTTTGTGTTGGTGGCGGGATGGGTATAGCTACAGTTATTGAGCGGGTTTAATAAATAGGATTTTGCGATGAAAAATGAAGTGGAAATTGTGAGGCTGGAGGGTGGTATGGAAACCCTCAGGATAGAATTGCGAGCGAATGGTCTGCTCCTCGATAGCGATAATATCGCTGAGAAGTTGGAGCAGTCTCTGGGCGCGCTCAGAGAGAACGACGAGCTCTCTGGGGCCATAATTGACATACGGAGCCCCATTGATTCGGATCTGTTGTTGTGCAATGAACTTCTAGGGCAATTGACTTTAGACGACGAAGACGTGGCGGCCACCTGCCGTAGATATGGACGATTGAGTACGGTTCTTCGGTCCTTGGAATGCTGCGGCAAGCCTGTTGTCGCCCTGTTGGCAGAGGGAGCGACAGGCCTCGGGCTGGAGATTGCATTGGCCTGCCATTACCGTATCGCGGTAAGTCAAACGGAATCTGTGTTTAGTATGGAGTACCTCAGTGCGGGCTTGATCACCTCGGCGGGGGGGTCTCAGCGATTGCTCAGGCTACTGGGTATTGAGTCTGCGATCGGCTTTTTAATCAAAGGTGATGTTGTACACGCTGATTCGGCAAAAGCCATGGGCCTGGTCGATCAATTGGTCGAGCGTAAAGCTTTACATGACGCTGGCAGGCATTGGCTGGAACAAAGTGAGCACAGCGCGCAACAGAAATGGGATGTTGCGGGCTTTCGGGTGCCGGGAGGTGCTGGCCAGCAAACCGACAAGACAACACGTCTCTTCATGTCGCTGCATGGTTCGACCATGGCGCAGACGCAAGGTAATTATCCCGCTATCAGGGCCTTGATAGCGACTGTTTATGAGGGCTCTCTACTGCCTATGGAGGCGGCCTTGAGGGTTGAGAATCGTAATCTGGTCGAATTACTGAGGAGTCCAGTCGCAAAAAACCTGGTTCGAACGCTCAAAGTGGGGAAAACTGCCGCTGACGATCTAGTGCATCGACCAGCGGGCTTTGACCGTATGTATTTTGACAAAGTTGCAGTCCTTGGCGCAGGGATGATGGGTGCGGGAATCGCCTATTGCGCTGCGGCTGCGGGTGTTGAGGTTGTGCTGCTGGACCGTACTATCGCGCAGGCAGAAGCGGGCAAAGATTATAGCCGTGGTATCGTGGCAAAATTTGTTGCCGCAGGAACTCTGGCCGAGGAATCGGCTCAGGATTTGTTGCACAGAATTCATCCGACCGTTGATTACAGCGAACTCAGTGAGTGCCAGTTGGTGATTGAGGCAGTTTTTGAGGACCTGAAAGTCAAGGCCGAGGTAACGCGTCTTGCCGAGGCGGCCATGCCGGCCAGCGCGATATTTGCCTCTAATACCTCCACTATCCGCATCGCTAAACTGGCCGAAGCGTCGGTGCGTCCCGAGCAGTTCATTGGCCTACATTTCAGTTCGCCAGTGGATCGGATGCCGATTCTGGAAATTATCGTGAGCGAAAGTACTAGCCGTGAAACCCTGGCACGATCCATGGATTTTTCCGCTGCCATAAGCAAGACGCCAATTGTTGTTAGCGATCACTGGGGGTTCTACCTCAGCCGTGTCTTCGGGTGCTATATCGAGCAGGGTGGTGTACTTTTGGCCAAGGGAGTGGCGCCCGCCTTGATAGAAAACGCGGGTCGGCAGGTGGGAATGCCTATAGGGCCACTCGCTCTGAGCGATGAGGTTTCGCTAGAACTTTCGAAACATATACAGGACTCGCTACGCGCTCTTGCAGGTGATGAGTATAAGCCCTCCAAAGCCCTGCCCATCATGGAGTTGTTTGTGGATGATCTGGGGCGACTGGGCCGAAAAAGTGGTGGTGGTTTTTATGAATATCCAGAGTCCGGCGCCAAGTACCTCTGGCCAGGACTGAAAGACCATTTTCCGCTACTTGAGGAACAGCCTTCAGTGGAGGAGGTCAAAAAAAGCCTTTTGTATCGGCAGGCGCTGGAAGCGGTTCGGACCATTGAGGAAAATGTGGTAGCGAACCCGTGTGATGCGGATGTTTGCGCGGTTGTCGGCTGGAATTTTCCGGCCTACACAGGAGGGCCGCTTGCCATGATTGATACGGTTGGTGTGCAAGCTTTTAATGCAGAGTGTCGGCAGCTGGCCGGAGTCTATGGTGAAGAGTTTATGCCCCCGCAAAGACTGTTGGATATGGAACGAAACGGCAGGAAATTTTACACAACATAGTATTTTCTGCGGTTTGCACCCGGGGCGGACTGAATCGCCATGGAACTAGTAATTGGAGACATTTAAATGAAACAAGAATTGAGGTTTGATCAACGCGTGGCTGTGGTAACGGGTGCGGGCGCAGGAATTGGACGTGAACATGCTCTGTGTCTTGCGCGCGGTGGTGCGAAAGTGGTCGTCAATGATTTAGGCGGGGACGTACACGGTACGGGCAAGAGTCGGGGGGCAGTCGATTCAGTGGTCACCGAAATCCGCGAATTCGGCGGTGAGGCGGTGAGCAATTATGAAACGGTAGAAAATGGCGATCGAATTATCGAAGCGGTGATGGATGAGTTCGGGCGGGTCGACATCCTGATAAATAACGCTGGAATATTGCGCGACCGCAGCTTTAAAAATATGACCGATGATGAGTGGGACGCCGTCTATAATGTTCATCTGCGCGGTGCGTTCAAGGTTACCCATGCAGCGTGGAAGCCGATGCACGATCAAAATTACGGACGAATTGTGATGACCGCCTCTGCCGCTGGAATTTACGGTAATTTCGGCCAGGCCAATTACTCGGCGGCCAAACTGGGCAACTACGGCTTTTGCCGTACGCTGGCCCTTGAAGGATTTAGCCGAAAGGTTTATGTCAACACTATCGCTCCGGTAGCGGTTTCCCGACTGGCAGAGGGAATTTTTCCGGAAGAGATTTTAGGTGCCATTAAGCCTGAGTATATCAGCCCACTCGTGGCCTATTTATGTCATGAGAGCTGCGAAGAAACGGGAGGCTTGTTTGAGGTGGGCGCGGGCTGGATAGGAAAATTGCGCTGGGAGCGCAGCCTTGGGTATGGCTTTCCCCTAGGCGAATCGTTTACCCCCGCGGACGTTCAGGCGCAGTGGCAACACATTAGTGATTTTACGGGAGCCACTCACCCCAGGAACGGCGATGAAGCTATTACCCAATTTGTCAAAACGCAAATGGCGTCGTCGCAATCAGATGCTTCCATGGCATAATATTAATAGAGTAAAAGTTGGAAGGTTATGAAAATATCCGTAGAAACGATCGAAGAAAAATATGTATTAATGACGCCGGGGTCGCAAAAACTAGCGGCAGAGGCAATGCAGGTTTTTCCCAGCGGCATTACACATGATTCACGCTTTCAGAGGCCCTACGGACTTTATATCGATAGAGCAAAAGGTACTCGCAAGTGGGATGTTGATGGCAATGAGTACATCGACTATTTCGGTGGCCATGGCAGTCATATTCTAGGACACGGTAACGCCGCCGTTGTCGAAGCGGTTCAGCAGGCGATTCTTCGAGGCACCCAATTTGGGGGCAATTCGGCGGACGAAGTGGAATATGGCCAACTCGTATTGGAGCTGGTTCCTTGCGCAGAGCGGGTGCGATTCACCATGTCGGGAACAGAGTCCACCCATCTGGCGCTGCGCCTCGCGCGAGCCTATACCGGTAGAAGCAAAACGATACGTTTTCTCGCACATTTTCACGGCTGGCACGACGCTGTTGCCTCCGGCTACTCATCTCACTTTGATGGCAGCGCCGTTCGCGGCGTGCCCCAAGCCTGCGCAGAGGACACGATTTTGCTCCCCCCGGGGGATATTGATGCGGTAGAGCAGGCCCTCTCTGAGAGTGGTGATGTGGCCGCAATCATACTCGAGCCGACAGGGACTCACTTTGGTATGGTGCCTTTCGAACCCGACTTTCTGTCTAAATTAAGGCAGCTGACCGAAGAAAAAGGAGTGGTACTTATCTTCGATGAGGTCATTACCGGCTTTCGGATAGCGCCGGGCGGTGCACAGGAAGCGCTGAATATTCTACCGGACATGAGTACTCATGCAAAAATCATTGCCGGTGGGCTTCCCGGGGGCGCTGTATGTGGGAAAAAGGAGATAATGGACACCTTGGACTTTCAGGTTATGGAGGAAAAGGGCGAAGAAAAGGTCCAGCACAACGGCACCTTTAATGCTAACCTGGTGTCGGCGCGGGCAGGCATCGCAATGCTGAAGCAGATAAGAGATACGGATGCCTGCCAGCGGGCGAACAGTTACGGTGCCAAGTTAAGAGCAGCGATGAACGAGGTGTTGGTCGCGCATAAAATGCCCTGGGCAGTCTATGGCAGCTATTCAGGTTTTTTTGTTTTCACAAACCCGACGGGGTTGAATATTTCCCCACTGGATTTCGATCCGCTGGACTACGATTACACGGTGTTGAAGACCAGTCGACTTGGCTACGCACAGCAGCTGGTATTAGCGTTGATAACCCAGGGCGTGCATATCGCGGGTTTTCCAGGAGGCTGGGTGAGCAGCGTGCACTCCGATGCGGATATGCGGGATACCATTGCGGGTTTTGATCGGGCGTTGGGCTTACTGAAGCACCAGCAGGGTTGGTGACTGGGTGCGATGCCACCGATACTTGCCATTCTCTAGGGGTCACGTTATGGAAAAATACTCTGCCTTTTCATTGTTGAAAAATACACTCACCGGTCACAAGCACTGGCCAAAGTCCTGGCGCAATGCTGAACTTAAATCGGCCTACGATGTGGTGATCATTGGTGGTGGTGGGCATGGTCTTGCGACGGCTTATAACCTCGCCAAGAACCACGGTATCACTAATGTGGCTGTGCTTGAAAAAGGCTGGATAGGGGGCGGCAACACCGGGCGTAATACGGCAGTAAGCCGATCCAATTATTTTTACCCGGAGAGTACCCGGTTCTATGAGCACTCGCTTAAGCTTTACGAGCAGATGAACGATGAGCTCAACTATAACGTTATGTTCAGCCAGGTGGGTATCATCAACCTGGCACTGGACAGGCATGAAATGGACATTTTCCGGCGCTGGAGCACCTCTATCCAGTTGCAGGGAGTCGATTCGGAGCTACTCACGCCAGAGCAAATCGCCGAAGAGGTGTCCATCCTCAACATGGGCGCCAAAACACGTTACAAAATTCACGGCGGCTTTATCCAGCGTCGCGGCGGTGTTTCACGTCACGACGCGGTGGCTTGGGCCTACGCCCGGGCAGCCGATAATCTCGGTGTAGATATTATCCAGAACTGTGAGGTGACAGGCTTCGATATAGTCGATGGTGGTATTCGAGGAGTGAAAACTAGTCTCGGGAAAATACGGACTGACAAGGTCGGTATGACCGTGGCCGGGCACAGCAGCGTGGTGGCAGCGATGGCGGGCATCGACCTGCCCATTATAAGCATGTGTCTACAGGCCATGGTCAGTGAACCGGTCAAGCCCTGTTTGAATCGTATCGTTATGTCACCTAAGGTGGGTTGCTACCTATCGCAGTCTGATCGAGGTGAGATGGTGATTGGTGGTGGCGCCGATTCATATACTTCCTATGGCCAGCGCGGCAACCTGCCCACGACCGAATCGGTACTGGGCGCGGTAACAGAACTGTTCCCGACACTGAGTCGAATGAAACTGATGCGACAATGGGGAGGGATTGTCGATATTGCCCCCGATGCAAGCCCCATCGTTTCCAAAACCCCGGTCACTGGATTTTACATTAGCACGGGCTGGGGCACCGGTGGCTACAAGGCGATTCCGGCGGGAGGCGACACCCTGGCTTACACCATTGCCAACGACAAACCTCATCCGCTGGTTGAGCCATTTTCACTGGATCGTTTCGCTAAGGGGCGCCTTGTGGATGAAGGAGCCGCTGCGGGCGTGGCTCACTAGGAGGATTGTATGCTGAAGATTAACTGCCCTTTCTGTGGTCCGCGTACCGAAGACGAATTCACCTGCGGTGGCCAGTCGCACATTGCCCGTCCCGTGACGCCTGCCGAAGTCAGCGACCAGCAGTGGGCAGACTATCTCTACCAACGAATCAACCCGAAAGGTGTTCACTACGAGCGCTGGCGCCATACTTTCGGCTGCCGTCAATGGTTTAACGTGGCGCGGGATACGGTCAGTCATGAGATTTACGCGGTATATCAAATGGGCGAGCCCAAACCGTCAATAACGGAGAAGGGCGTATGAAAAGAACGGTGAAACGCCATGAGCATGCGCGGATTAATGCGGATGATCCTATCCACTTCAGCTTTGATGGTAAGCGCTATCGGGGTTATGAGGGCGACACCTTGGCCTCTGCGCTACTTGCCAACGGGGTAGCGGTTGTCGGGCGGAGTTTCAAAATTCATAGGCCTCGCGGTGTATTTGCGGCAGGCAAGGAAGAAGTGAATGCGTTTGTGCAATTAGAGGAGGGTCCCTACACCGAACCTAATGCGCGCGCCACTCTAGTACCACTATATGCAGATTTAAAAGCGACAGGCCAAAATGCATGGCCCAGTGTTCGCTTTGATGGGTTGGCGATGTTGGGTCTCTTTAAAAGGGTGCTGCCCGCTTCTTTTTATTACAAAACTTTTAAGTGGCCGAGTTGGCATACCTGGGAAGGCCTTGTGCGTCGAATTGCCGGCCTGGGTAAAGCGCCATCTCAGCCTGACCCGCAGACTTACCAGAAACAGACGGTGCATACCGATATTCTGATCGTGGGAGCAGGGCGCGCAGGTTTGATGGCCGCGCTGGAAATTGTTCGCGAGGGTCATCAACGCGTACTGGTACTGGATGAGCAGGAGAAATTTGGCGGCTCACTGCTGGCCAGCGCTGAACAAGCAGACAGAGCTTGGTTGAAAAGAGTACTGGCGGATCTGGCAGGGCGTGACAATGTGACGCTGATGTCGCGTACCACGGTTAACGGATACTATGATCACAATGTGCTGGCCGCGCTGGAACGAGTGGGCAATCACTTAGGCACGCAGGCGGAGCAGTCGCAACCACGTGAACGTTTCTGGCGCATCCACGCGGGACAGGTCATCCTAGCCACAGGCGCTCATGAGCGTCCGCTGGTGTTTCCCAATAATGACCGCCCGGGCATTATGCTCGCGTCGGCTATACGCGAATACACGCACCGCTACGGCCTGACTTTGGGCGATAATGTCGTGTTCTATGCTAATAATGATTCCGCGTGGGATGTCGCGTTGGAGCTTGTGACAGCGGGGATAAAGGTAACGGCGATCGTCGATGTGCGCTCCACCGTAGTGGCGAAATTGCAGCGTCGCGCCACCTTGGCCGGTATCGAGCTAAAACTCGGTTATGCGGTTGTCGATACCCGCGGCCGCTCGGGAATCAAAAAGCTGTTGTTGCGCAAGCTGACGGCAGATCGTGATCATCTCACCGGTCCCAAAGAAAGCCTGAGTTGTGATTTGCTGGCAATCTCCGGTGGCTGGACCCCGGCCATCCACTTGTACTCACAATCCGGCGGCAAACTCATATTCCGAGACGCTGACACCTGCTTCGTTCCCGATGTAGCGAGTCAAGCTGTGACGGTGGTGGGTCGCGCCAATGGTGAGTTTTCTCAACCACTCAATCTACAAGCGCTGTGGTCGACACCGGATGTTTCCTCCGAATATCAATGGATTGACTTCCAATACGATGTGACCGTCTCTGATATTCAACTGGCCGTCAGAGAGAACTTTATCTCGGTTGAGCACGTAAAACGCTATACCACCAACGGTATGTCCATCGATCAGGGAAAAACCAGCAATGTCAATGGCCTTGCCATACTGGCCCAAGAGACTGAGCGGCAGATACCTGAGGTTGGTACAACCCGCTTTCGTCCGCCGTATCACCCAACGACCATAGGTGCCTACGCAGGCAGAGAATTGGGCCCGCTCTATACCCCCGGGTTTCAACTTCCCGCACATGTTTGCCACGTGGCCCTGGATGCACAATTTGAAGATTACGGCGGCTGGCAGCGTCCCGAATATTATCCCCGTCCTGGCGAGGATGAACATCAAGCCATCGCCCGGGAAGTGCTCGCTGTGCGAAATAGTGTTGGCCTGCTCGACTATTCACCTTTGGGTAAGTTGGAGGTACATGGGCCTGATGCCCGTGAATTTCTCAATCGCATGTATGCCAACAATATGGTGACCCTCAAGGTTGGGGGAGCGCGCTATGGCCTGATGCTCAACGAAAAAGGCATCGTGATCGACGATGGCGTGCTGGTGTGTCTGGCCGAGGACCATTTTCTGATGCATACCACCAGCGGTGGGGCAGGTACTATCCATCAGGTGCTGGAAGAATGGCTGCAGTGTGAGTGGATGCAGCTCGAGGTGCTGGTGACCAACGTTACTACCCAGTGGGCCACGCTCACGCTGAGTGGGCCCAATGCCCGGCAGGTGTTGGAGAAACTAGACGGTGATATCGATCTTGCCCACGACTCTTTCAGTCACATGCAGTATCGAGAAGGTACGCTTTGCGGTGTGCCTGCGCGCCTATTGCGTGCGAGTTTTACAGGCGAGGTGTCGTTCGAGGTCAGTGTGCCCGCTCGTCATGGTCAGGCTCTCTGGGAAGAACTAATGACCGCAGGGAAGAACTATGGTATCACGCCGTTCGGTTTGGAATCCCTGATGGTTATGCGTACCGAGAAAGGGTATCTGCACGTGGGTGCCGATACCGACGGTAACACCATGCCACAGGACCTGGGTTGGGCCGGCGTGATTGCTAAGAAGCCTGCCGACTTTGTCGGCAGGCGCTCCCTGTCAATCGAGGTGGGTCAGGACGAACAGCGCCTGCAGCTTACGGGCATTGAGTTATTGGATTCTTCAGCAGATATTTTGGCGGGAGCGCACGTGCTTAGTGCAAATGGCGATAGCAGCACAGGTTATGTCACCTCCGCCTATCACAGTCCAACGCTTGGCCGGACCGTGGCGCTGGGCATCGTTGCCGGTGCACATGCTAGACAGGATGAAGAGGTAACCCTATTTTACAATGGCAATCGGCAGGCAGCGCGTCTAGTCAAACCGGGTGGCTATGACCCGGAGGGAGAACGACTCAATGGCTAGTTTGGCAGCACATTCAGCGCTTCAGGTCCAGGGTCTGACCCGGGACGAGTTTTCGGTGCGAGAAATAACAGATAGCGGACTTATTCGTCTGCAGACTTTTCACCGCAGTGTAGGCTCGGTAGAAAACGTGGCCGAAGCTCTGGGTATGAGTCTGCCCGGGCCGGGCGAGGTGCTAGCCGGTGATGCTATAACGGTGTATTGGTCTTCCCCGGGCGAGTGGGTAATTCGTGTACCTATTGGTAGTGAGCAAGAGCAACTGGTCTCGTTACAATCCCGATTTGAGGGTCTCTTTGCCGTCGTGACCCTGATGACAGATAGTCGGGTAACACTCGAACTGTCCGGTGTTATGGCACGCGATGTGCTGGCGCGGGGCAGCAGTGTGGACTTTCACCCCAGTGTTTTTGGCAACAATCGCTGTCTCTCGACTCGCTTGGCAGGCGTGCCGATAATGCTGGCGTACAGCGCCCAACATGACACTTATCTATTGTTCGCTTGTCGTTCGGCGGCGCACTATCTACTAGACTGGTTTCTGGCCAGCAGCGAAGATTGCTGATACAACTGCAACTATTATTGATGGCAAGGCCGCCGCTTTTGCCTTGCGACAAAAGGTTGCTGCGGAAGATGCGTGTCTTGAATAGGTATCCAGCTTGCAGCCCTGCCTGGCGGTAGTGCTGGTGGGAGAGGACCCGGCGAGTCAGATGTATGTGCGTAACAAGGGCAAGCAGACACTTAAGGCGGGCATGGTGAGCCATGACGATGATGTGATCACTGGGAATTTGAGCGAAAGTTCGTAGACTTTGTTGTGTGGCATGCTTAATTCTAAATAAAATTGAGGGGCGCAATTATGAAAGCATTTCTTAAAAGATAATTCGCACAACTTTGTATGATTTTGTTCACCGCTGTAGCCCTTTTGACTTTCATATATGAAGAGGGTGCTAATTGGGTGACATACACACTTGGTGGTTTATTAAGTGTGCTAATTATTCTTGTTATTCTATCGGAGATATCTAAAACCAATCGAAAAGACAAATAAAAGATTAAATCTTATTAGCAAGCTCGTATTCTTCTACTGGCCCACTTAATAAAAGTACCCTTACAGTCAGTACACCGATGCATCCACTATTATTTGGGATCGCACGATGAAAAGCCCATCTGCTGCCTTCAATGCCAACTCTAAATAAGGGTATTTCCATACAAACTAGTAAAACTGTTTCTTTACCTGAGCAAACGCCTCCAATGCACGATCAATGTCGTCATGACACAGAGCTGCTGACATCTGTGTGCGAATGCGCGCCTGGCCTTTGGGTACCACGGGAAAGGAAAAAGCCACCACGTAAACACCCAATGTCAACATCGCCTGTGCAAAATTAGCGGCCTTTTTTGCGTCGTGCAACATGATCGGCACAATCGGGTGCTCCCCCGGTAAAAGGTCGAAGCCAAGCGTCTCTAAGCCTGAACGAAAACGTTGGGTATTACTCATTAAGGTCTCGCGTAGGTCGTTGGATTCACGAACCAACTCAATGGCCTTTAAAGCACCCGCTACAATGGGTGGTGCTAAGGTATTTGAAAAGAGATAAGGGCGTGAGCGCTGGCGAAGTAGCGCAACTACTTCTTTAGTGGCTGCGGTATAACCCCCACTGCCTCCCCCAAGTGCTTTGCCCAGGGTGCCGGTGATGATATCCACTCGATCCATACAGCCGCGATACTCATGGGTGCCGCGTCCCTTTTTACCGATAAAACCCGTCGCATGGCAATCATCAAAGTGAACTAAGGCTTTGTAACGTTCAGCTAAATCACAAATCTCATCAAGCCGCGCGATGAAGCCATCCATTGAAAATACACCATCGGTCGTTATCAACTTAAAACGTGCACCCGCCTTATCAGCGGCTTGCAACTGCGCTTCCAAGTCTGACATATCATTATTGCCGTAGCGGTAACGTTGAGCCTTACACAAACGCACGCCATCAATGATACTGGCGTGGTTGAGGGCATCTGAAATCACGGCGTCCTCGGGGCCCAACAAGGCTTCAAACAATCCACCATTGGCATCAAAGCACGAAGGGTAAACGATCGTGTCCTCAGTGCCCAAAAAATCACTCAACACCCCTTCTAATTGTTTGTGGGGCGTTTGCGTACCACAAATAAATCGGACTGAAGCCATGCCATATCCCCACGCATCCAAACCCTTGTGAGCCGCTTCCGTCACAGCGGGATGTTGAGCTAGACCTAAATAGTTATTGGCGCAAAGATTCAATACTTGCCTACCATCAGTAACGCCAACGGAGGCTCCTTGAGCCGTTGTAATCACTCGCTCGCTCTTATACAAACCAGCCGCTTCAATCGCCGACAACTCACTGGCGAGATGTTCTTGAAATCGATCATTCATGCTTTTGCGCTCTTTATGTATTTGCCCAATTTAAAATTACTTTACCCGCATTACCTGAATTCATCGCGTCAAAGCCCTGTTGGAAATCTTCATAACCAAGACGATGCGTAATGACCGGTTCGATGTTTAAGCCACTATCGATCATTACTGACATTTTGTACCAGGTTTCATACATCTCCCGGCCATAGATGCCTTTAATGGTGAGCATGTTAAAAATAACGAGGTTCCAATCGATGGCCATCTCGGCACTGGGAATGCCGAGCATAGAGATCTTGCCGCCATGGCACATGGCCGACAACATCTGCTGAAAAGCCTGAGGGCTACCCGACATTTCTAATCCGACATCAAAACCTTCGCTCATACCCAACGCATTTTGGACATCCTCAAGGCGTTCTTTGGTCACGTTGACGGTGTGGGTTGCGCCCAGTTGTTTGGCCAGCGCCAATCGATCGTCATTGAGGTCAGTGATTACCACATGGCGTGCGCCAGCATGTCGGCATACTGCCGCCGCCATTGCTCCGATGGGCCCTGCACCGGTGATCAACACATCTTCACCCAACAAATCGTATTGCAGCGCAGTGTGCACTGCATTACCAAAAGGGTCGAACATTGACGCAACATCTAAGTCTATACCCGGGCGATGTTCCCAAACGTTGGACATGGGCAAGGCAAGGTATTCAGCAAACGCGCCCGCACGATCAACGCCAACACCGCAGGTGTGCGCACACAGGTGACGACGTCCCGCCATGCAGTTGCGACAGCGTCCACACACCACATGCCCTTCGCCGGAGACAATCTGGCCGGGTTTGAAATCTATGACGTTGGAGCCCACATCAACAATTTCACCCACAAACTCGTGCCCTACAACCATGGGCACTTGAATAGCTTTTTGGGCCCAGGCGTCCCAGTTATAAATATGGAGATCGGTTCCGCAGATTGCGGTGCGATCTACTTTGATCAAGACATCGTTAATACCCATCACAGGCATCGACACATCTTGCAACCATAATCCGGGGCTAGCTTCACGCTTAATGAGTGCTTTCATTGCTGAGCCCTTTTTGATGTTGAGTAAACACACTACATATAGTGTCTGATAAACTAGGCAAATCCGAGTAATAGCGCTAACATTGGCTATTACACGATAGTGGAATAAATTACAGGATAGTGGATTGCGCAAAGATTACGCGTCAACTTTCCTTAATACAAGAAATTTTTCTTATATATAAGAATATTTAGTTCTAAGGCGTCATCCTATGAGTAGCAAAAACGAACAAACCGAACCGATATTGTGTCAGCGGGTGGCTAAATTACGCAAACAACATGGTCTTACTCTCGATCAATTGGCCAATACATCCGGAGTTAGCCGTTCGATGTTAAGTCAGATCGAGCGTGGGCAAGCTAACCCTACTTTAGCGGTCACCTTCAGAATTGCCCAAGCCTTTGGTATAACTATTGGCAAACTGGTCGATCAACCTTGGGCAGCGCCTAGCATTGAAGTGGTGCACGGTGGCGATGCCAACAACCTTTTTCGTTCGGACGACAAGTGCACCATACGTACTTTGTCGCCTCTCCAGCTTGAGCGTTCAGTGGAGTTTTATGAGATTGCGTTGGCACCGGGAGAGTCACTTCAGAGTGCCGCTCATTTTGAAGGCACGCGGGAATTACTCACCGTGACTAAAGGTGAGGCAGAAGTTGAATCAGGGGAAACGTGCAGGCACTTGCACGAAAAAGACACCGCGAGTTACCGCGCGGATCTGAACCATTGCATCCGCAATGTCGGCAAGGAGCGTTTGGTTTGTTACCTTGTGGTTACTTCCCGATAGGAAATTGACCGGTCCGTAGCGAGAGGATGGACGCCTCACGACGATCTAAGCTTTGAAGGGACGTCAGTTTTAGGCCGCTTACTGATAAGGAGTATGCGATAAAGCTTTCTAAATCTGTTTTTCAATTATTATTGGCTGATACCAAGTATCACATGGCGGTGTTTCATTATTAATTACTGGGGAATTAATCGGTAAGGAATGTAAAGACAAAACCTTTTTCCGGTTAATTTATCTATGTGGGATTAAAGCAGGCAGCAAAGCAATTAAAAGAAAATGGATTTACTAACCACGCATATAAGGTGAATGAGAAGTTAGCTGATATGGTTTTATTAGAAATAGAAAAGAAAGTGGCTTTAGAGATGTAATAGCCACTGATTGGCAAACTCGTATTCTTCTTTAGTAGCCCATTTAACAAAAGCACCCTTACAGTCAGCACACCTCAGTACATATTTATGGTGTGCGACTGTAGTTTTAACAACTTCAGCGGTATGTTTAAGATGCTTGTTTTGATAATTTCTCATTCTTTTTATTACGCCGCTACTTTCTCTAACTCTTATATAGAGCCAGTTTCCCCCAAGTCTAATTTATTCACGCGTATTAGTAATACTAGGGGATAGCGGAGTCCCTTCTGACAAAAGGGGGGGTACCCCCGGGGTAGGGGCGGCGTATCTGAGATTTTGGGTTTTTTTACAGGGTTTTTGGAAATTTCGTGGGACACTCACGGGACACTAGCGCACGTTTAACCACAACAAACCACATCAATGTACAAAGAAGTTTTTCCGTAAGCTTTTGATTTATATGTGTTAGTTGGTTGTCTAGAGTCGTGACTTGTGGTGCCAGAGGGACTTAAAATCCGTCGGTGGAAACACTGTGCCGGTTCAAGTCCGGCCCCGGGCACCATATCTAGTTTTTCAGTCTTTTAGACCACTTACTCGCTGGCCTAAGAGGAGCCTTGCAGTCACCCTTTAGGATAGTACCGCGAAACGTTCCACGACTCAGACTCTCTGAACGCTTCATTCCTTGTCCGTGGCTCTCTTCACCTTTAGGTCGGTTGGTCGAGGCTATGCAGGTTCTACTCGCTCCGCCGGTTATGGCGCGGCTAGTGTTGCTGAAAATATCAGTCTTAATCAATCAGAAACCACAGTAATTGCACAAATTGAAGATCTGGCTGCTTTGGAGCACATTGGCGAAATAGCGGCTCAAGAAGGGATAGATTGCCTGTTTATTGGAATGATGGACTTGACTGTCGCTCTTGGTGCAGAGGCTGCGACTGATGCAATCGTTATTGAGGCGGCTGAAAAAATTTGCGTTGCTGCTCAGGCGAATAATAGGAAACTAGGTATCTTTGTTCCTAGTATTGATAGCATCGAATTTTGGCGAGATCGAGGTGTCACGCTTTTCTTAATGTCATCAGATCATAGTTTTATAAAGCAGGGCGCTAAAAAGCTAGTTGAGGAGGCGCGGGCCAACTTTTGAACCAGTTATTACTTAGCCTTAGGAATACCTAGGCTGAGTAGTTTATGTTCAAC
>Ga0307997_10000022_pt1 | contig 59650 bp, 49 predicted proteins | sample Davwhametageno36_FD_203165 | JGI IMG/M metagenome (GOLD analysis project Ga0307997, IMG submission 203165) | Marine microbial communities from Davis Island wharf, Antarctic Ocean - #36 | ecosystem: Environmental > Aquatic > Marine > Unclassified | place: Antarctic Ocean: Davis Island wharf... | reverse complement strand
TCGTGCCATACAGTGCTTTAAATTCATCAAAGTCAGAACCGTCCACAACCCGGGCAATCACCTCCCGTACATCATAAGACTTGCGAGAATCTGCGGGCACCACGCCGTAAATTTCATGGCTGTCGTAGGCGGGTTCAATGGCTTCTTTGATATCACCATTTACAGGCTTAACACGATTGAGTCTCGCCACAGCCTTGCGGGCTAGATCGAGAGCATGGTGGTCATTGTTTGCATAATGATCGGCAACACCAGAGGTTCGGCAATGCACATCGGCACCACCCAGTTCCTCGGCCGTAACCACCTCACCGGTAGCCGCTTTAACTAGCGGCGGGCCGGCGAGAAAAATTGTGCCTTGCTCCTTTACAATAATCGACTCATCGGCCATGGCCGGCACATAGGCACCACCCGCCGTGCAGGAACCCATTACCGCAGCAATCTGGGGAATATTGCGCGCCGACATATTGGCCTGATTAAAAAAGATACGACCGAAGTGTTCACGGTCGGGGAACACCTCGTCTTGACGGGGCAGGTTGGCGCCGCCAGAGTCCACTAAATAGACACAGGGCAGATTGTTCTCGGCCGCAATAGCTTGGGCGCGAAGATGCTTCTTCACCGTAAGGGGGTAGTAGCTGCCACCCTTAACGGTTGCGTCATTGGCGACGATGACACATTCCTGACCACTGACTCGGCCAATGCCAGTAATAATACCCGCAGCCGGAACATCTTCACCGTAAACATCATGGGCAGCTAGGGCCGAGAATTCTAAAAAGGGAGAACCCGGATCTAGCAGGCCTTGCACACGATCACGCGGCAGTAATTTACCGCGACTGATATGGCGGTCGCAGGCTTTGGCACCGCCGCCCTGACGAATCTTGGCAATGGTGGCATTTAGATCATCTACCTGGGACTGCATCGACTCAGCATTGAAGACGAAGTCAGCACTTTTAGGATTGATTTTGCTGTTAATTTTGCTCATAAGTTATCCCTTAAGCCTGTTTTATGCAGTCTGGTTAAATAGCTCGCGGCCAATCAACATGCGTCGCACCTCGGAGGTGCCAGCACCAATCTCATAGAGCTTGGCATCGCGCAGTAATCGTCCTGTTGGGTATTCGTTGGTGTAGCCATTGCCGCCCAGTGCCTGAATCGCCTGTAGGGCCATTTGGGTGGATTTTTCTGCAGTAAATAAAATCACGGCGGCAGCATCTTTGCGAGAGTCTTGACCCATGTCGCAAGCTCTGGCGACGGCGTACAGATAGGCTCGCGAGGCATTTAAGTCGGCATACATATCGGCAATCTTGCCTTGCATAAGTTGGAACTCACCAATGGCTTGGCCAAACTGTTTACGGTCATGGATGTAGGGCAATACCACATCGAGGCATGCCTGCATAATGCCCACGGGGCCACCAGAGAGCACGGTGCGTTCATAATCCAAACCAGACATTAGCACTGCCACGCCACGACCTTCGCCACCGAGAATATTCTCAGCGGGAACCTCACAGTCTTGGAAAACTAACTCACAGGTATTGGAACCACGCATACCTAACTTATCGAGTTTTTGATGACGAGAAAACCCAGGGTAATCCCGCTCAACAATAAATGCGGTCATTCCTTTGGAGCCTGCCGCGGGGTCAGTTTTGGCGTAGATAATATAGGTGTTGGCATCGGGACCATTGGTGATCCACATCTTGTTACCGTTGAGAATGTATTTGTCGCCCTGTTTATCGGCTCTAAGTTGCATACTCACTACATCAGAACCGGCGTTGGGTTCACTCATGGCCAGCGCACCGATATGCTCACCAGAACAAAGCTTGGGCAGATACTTCTGCTTCTGCTCTTCGGAGCCATTTTTGTGTAGCTGGTTAACGCAAAGGTTTGAATGGGCACCATAGGATAGGCCAACAGAGGCAGAGGCCCTGGAAATTTCTTCCATGGCCACAGCATGGGCCAGATAGCCCATGCCTGTGCCGCCATACTCTTCATTGACTGTAATTCCGAGCAAACCCATATCCCCAAGTTTCCGCCACAGATCTACTGGGAAGTCATTATTGCTATCAATCTCGGCAGCTCGGGGGGCGATTTCTTTGGCGCAAAATTGAAAGACGCTGTCGCGAAGCATGTCGATATCGTCGCCAAGATTAAAATTTAAACTGGGGTAGGCAATATTCATAGGTTACTTCTGTCCATTAGTTTTGAGAGATTTAATACAGTCGGTTTCAGCCTGATTAAGGTCTTTAAGCAGGTTGGTTATATCGTCGAGCTGTTGGTTGAGTTTGGTGCGCTGAGCCTGAATGGCATCAATGAGCTTTTTGAGTTGGTCGACATTGGTTTTACCGGGTTCATACATATCGATAATGTCACGGGAGTCGTCCAGCGAAAGTCCGAGCCGTTTGCCGCGCAGAATTAGCTTCAGGCGAATGCGATCAGCGGCACTGTAAACTCGGGTCTGTCCGCGCCGTGCAGGAGATAGCAGATCTAACTCCTCGTAGTGACGGATTGTTCGAGTGGTGACATCAAACTCTTTTGAGAGTTGAGAAATACTGTATTCAGCCATTGTAGAGGTCGGGCTCAGAGTGATTTTCGACAGTATAACCTTACCTTTACGTTAACGTAAGCTATTTGCTAGAGATTACATGACCGAACAGCTGCTGATTAGGGTCAGGGCAGGGCGAGGGAGCGGTTTAGGCCACAGATTGGGGGGGAACAAAGGTAGTGACGGAGTGTGAACCGCCAGGTTAATCGAGCTTTAAATCCATCTGATACTGAAATAGTTCTGTGTTGTACAGAGCTACCAAATAGTCCACCAGCATCTCTTGATCATCATCCTGATAATAGGAGCGACGCACCAAGCTCAGTAGCGGAAAACCTTCGGGCACTTGAAGGTGAGCGGCAATAGTCTCATTGGCAGGCACGGCACTAATCGTCTGATTAATATGGCTGACCGTCATGCCGCTCTCGCGAAAATATTGATGACGAGACTGGTTGACAAAAATGTCAGTATTTTTCGGCATATCCACACCGGCACTCCAACTATCAAAATAGCCAAAGAAAGCACCGGCGCGCTCGCGTTTACGCACTAGGTGAAACAATGAGTCGTTGTTGCCCAGGGAAAATTCAGCACGAATATTTTGCGGGGGCACGACCACGCGACAATCCAGCACTTTGGCCACGGAGTTTTGCGCAATGCTGTCAATTTCTTCTAGAACACCCAGCAGCGGAGCCTGCACCGGCTTGGGAGTGTACTTGTAGGTGACATGGGTACCCTTGCCACGGGCGCGTTCAACCAGATCCTCCGCGGCCAGTTCATTGACCGCTCTTTTTACGGTAATCCGCGAGACATCGAAGGCCTCGGCTAGCTCTTTTTCGCTGGGGAGTTTTTCGCCGAGGTGAAATGTGCCATCGAGAATATAGCCTTTGATCAAACTGTAGAGCTGGTAATACAGGGGCGAGGGCAGGGCTTCAGAAACCCTGTTGCGCTGGCTTTTGCTAAATAGTATGGCGCCTGTATGAGTCTTCATGTAACTCTTCATATAATTCTCTTGGGCCGATAATTAATGTTGTACCGCAATTGATACTTTGGTATAACAATATACCATTAAGGTTTGATTGACGACTAGCCTCAAAATCGAGGTAATTCTACAGGGCCAAATAAGACCTGAGTAGCGATTTTTACTGTTGTCAGAGTTGTGGAATTATCTTGGAGAGAAATGAAGCTTTACACATTGGATCATTCACCTTATTCCACAAGGGTCAGAGCTCAGGTTCGCCACAAGAACTTACCTATTGAGTTTGTTTGCCCTCGGGAACTGCGCAATGAGGCGTTAAAAACCACGTTTCCTCTGGGGCAATTACCCGTGTTACAGCTTGACGATGGCGAACTACTGGCCGAGTCCACAGTGATTCTTAACTACCTTGAAGAGATGTTTCCTCAGTATCCTTTGCGGGGCAAAACAGCATTAGATAAGGCCCGGGCCAATATGTTTGTGCGCTGGTCTGATACCCATTTAGCACCGGTTATGACCCCGATAATTCGTGAGGCGGCTCTGTCAGGCACTAGAAGTATTGATGGGGCAGTGGATTCAGTGCGCAAAGAGTTGCATAAATTAGACCGGTTAATTATTAGCCAACCTGATTGCCGAGGGCGGGATATGCATATTGGCGATATGTGTGCGACAGTCTCCCTGTCTTTTCTCCAAGCGGTATTTGAACTTTGTAGCAGTAAGTCCCTGTTTGATGAATTCCCGGTGATAGAGGACTGGTGGAAGCACAGCTTGCAGCGAAATCCAGCACTTTTACAGTCAGTAGATGAAATGCTAGTAGGCATTGCTGGCTGGTTGCCCATACCAGGCAGATTGGATACCTATCCCGCTCAGGGCCTATTAAGCAGGTTGACGTTGACGGAGAAGGTAGTATGAAGCAGGCACTTACCGGTGTGCGTATTCTCGATCTGACCCATATGTTGTCGGGGCCCTATGGCAGCATGATTCTTGCTGACCTTGGCGCCGAGACGATTAAAGTTGAGCCCTGCCACGGTGAGGGCACCAGAAAACTTCTAGCCACTGACCCAAAGAACTCTCTCGATGGCATGGGCGCCTATTACATTACATTGAACCGCAATAAGAAGAGCATTGCGGTGGATCTTAAAACCCCCGAGGGCTTGGCATTATTTAAAGATTTAGTGAAAACGGTTGATGTGGTTATCAGTAATTTTGGTGCCGGTGTTCCCGAACGTCTGGGGATTGATTATGTCTCTTTGGCAGCGGTTAATCCGCGTATTATTACCTGCACCGTGTCGGGCTTCGGCTCCGACGGCCCCGGCAGCAAACGGCCAGCCTTCGATCAGGTAGCTCAAGCCATGGGGGGCGGTATGTCAATTACTGGTCCCGATCCAGAGCATATGGTTCGCGCAGGCATCCCTATTGGTGATCTTGGTGGCGGCATGTTTGGGGTTATGGGTATCTTAGCGGCGCTGTATGAGCGGGAACGCAGCAATGTGGGCCAGCATGTAGATATCTCTATGCTGGATTGTCAGATTTCGATGCTCAATTACATGGCGACCATGCATTTTCTGTCAGGGGAGGATCCCTATCCTATTGGCAACAGTCATTTTGTTCATGTCCCTTACAACACCTTTACCTGCTCCGACGGATCAATAGTCATTGCGGTGATTACCGACAATTTCTGGCAGAACCTCAAAGGGGTGATTAACTGCCCCGTGCTTGATATTCCAAAATATGACACCCAGCCAGGTCGCTGGGAAGATCGTGACATGATCAATACCAAACTCAATGAGCTTTTAAGTGCCGATACCTGCGCCCACTGGCTTGCACTATTTGAGGCCCAGCGAATTCCCTGTGCCCCGGTCAATAGTCTGAGTCAGGCACTGTCCGATACCCAGGTACTGCACCGCAATATGGTGGTGGATTTAAAACACCCCAATGGGAATTCAACGAAGGGACCCGGAAATCCAATTAAGTTATCACGCAGTCGTGATGAGGTGTTTACGCCAGCGCCTACATTGGGGCAGCACACAGATGAGGTAATGACCCAGTTGCTCAATCTTAGCGTAAAGCAAATAGAACAAATGAAAGAGCAGGGGATCATAAAATGATGGCAGAAAGAACAGAACGCCTGATGGCTGAGAAAATAACTATCACTGATGTGGGACCCAGAGATGGTCTGCAGAATCAGCCGAAAATACTCAGCCTAGATCAGCGCATTAGCTTGGTGCATGCGCTCGCCGCGTCTGGTGTGCCTCAGATAGAGGTGGGTAGCTTCGTCTCTCCTAAGGCAGTGCCTGCCATGGCGGGCACCGACCAGGTCTTTGCAGCGTTACAGTCTGCCGATTTCGTTACTCCGACCATCGCCCTTATTCCCAATATGAAAGGCTATGAGCTGGCCCGAGCGGCTGGTGCAAAAACCGTGTGCATGGTGCTCTATGCGAGTGATGGCATGGCACAGAAAAATGCCGCCATGAGCATGGCCGAGGCCGAGGTTATCACCCTAGACATTCTCAAGTTAGCAAAGCATGACGGCATAGCTGTAATCGCAACCATTGCTGTTGCCTTTGAATGCCCCTTTGATGGCCCGATCGATCCAACCGTTGTAGAAGCTATAGCCGCGACATTTATTGCCGCGGGTGCTGATCAGTTAGTACTGGCTGACACCATTGGTGCCGCTCATCCACAGCAGGTACGCGAACTGACCTCCGCATTAGTAGCGACTCATGGCCCGGAGAAGCTGGGCTGTCATTTTCACGATACCAGAGCCATGGGTTTGGCCAACGTCTATGCTGCCGTTGAATCGGGGATTCGTCGCTTTGACAGTTCTATTGCTGGCCTTGGAGGCTGCCCTTTTGCGCCTGGTGCATCGGGCAATGTGGCCACGGATGATATTGCCATGATGCTGGAACAAATGGGTTTCGAGACAGGAATAGACCTAGAAAAACTAATGCAGGCCTCTGACCTGGCCCAGACATTAACAGGTACAGCGCCAGGTGGCCGCTCAAAATCCTGGTTGCAGGGGCACTTGGCCAAAAAAGCTAGCTAAGAAAAAACATAAAAATAATAAATAACAGATAGAAGAGCTCGGAGATAAAAATGAGTTACAGACTAGGGGTAGACGTAGGGGGGACATTCACTGACCTTCTATTGATTAATGAAGGTACAGGGGAAACCCATACGGCTAAAGTGCCGTCCACACCAGAGGATTCCTCTATCGGTGTGCTCAATGGCATCGCTCGCATCTGCGATGAGTCTGGTGTTAATCCAGCGGATGTCAGCAGAGTGATGCACGGCACCACCGTAGCCACTAATGCGGTGCTAACAGGACGCGGTGCAAAGGTAGGTCTAGTGACCACTGCAGGTTATGAAGATACCCTGCAGGTTGCGCGCTCTTTTTGCCCCGGTGGACTGGGTGGCTGGGTGAGCTTTGTAAAGAAACCCTTGTTAGCTCCGCTCGAATTGACCATTGGTGCCCATGAGCGCATGAGTGCTGAGGGTGACGTGGTTAGAGAGTTAGATGAAGATCAGCTGCGTGCAGATCTGACGACACTCCACGCCACAGGTGAGGTGGAAGCCTTAACCATCTGCTTTATCAATGCCTATATCAATGGTGCCAATGAACAGCGCGCCAGTGAAATTGCCGCTGAGATCTTTACTGATACACCGATTTCTATCTCCAGCGATGTAGTGCCGGAGATGCAGGAGTATGAGCGTACCGAAACCACTGTAGTGAACTCCTATGTGCGCCCTGAAGTGGCCAGCTATGTGAGTAACTTGCAGGCAGCGTTGGACGAGAAGATGGGCCCCGATACTCAGCTGTCTATTTTGCGTTCTGATGGCGGTTTGGCCTCGGCTAGAGCCTCTGCAGAGTCGCCAGTGAATATGCTGATGTCTGGTCCTGCTGGGGGTGTTTCTGGGGCGATCTATTTCTGTAGTCGTGCTGGATACGACAATATTTTGACCTGCGACATGGGTGGTACCTCCACCGATGTGGCGTTGATTCAAAACTCCCGCGCCCGGGTGCGTCGCGAAACCATTGTTGCCGATGTGCGAGTTCGCGCGCCCTCAGTGGATGTGCGCACTGTAGGTGCCGGCGGTGGTTCCATTGCCTTTGTTCCAGAGCTTACCAAAGCACTGCGTGTAGGCCCTGAATCTGCCGGTGCTGTGCCTGGTCCTGCCTGCTATATGAAAGGCGGCGTCCAACCCACTGTGTGCGATGCCAATGTTGTACTGGGCTATTTGCCCTCTGATGTGCAGCTTGGCGGCAAGATGGAAATTAATCGCGAAGCCTCTGTGGCTGCAGTGCAGTCGGTTGCCGATGCCATGGGTATAGATCTAATGGCTGCGGCTGAAGGCATTATTAAAATTGCTAATGAATCTATGTTTGGCGCACTGCGTCTGGTGTCGGTTGAACAGGGTTACGATCCCCGTGACTTCGCTCTGGTTGGCTTTGGTGGTGCAGGTCCATTGCATGCTAATGCACTGGGCGTTCTTACTGATGCTTGGCCGGTAATTATTCCGCCTGGTCCGGGTGTTCTCTGTGCCTATGGTGATGCCACCACGCAGGTACAGGATGAAGCGGCGCGAACCTATCTGACGATGGCCGGTGATCTCAGTGATGAGAAATTGACGGCTGATCTGATGGAGTTACAGGTACGGGCTGGCGATGCATTATTAAAAGACAATATTCCAGCCTCCGAGCATGAAATCTCCTATCAGGCTGATCTGCGTTATGCGGGACAGGCCTTCCAAATCACTATCGACTTTACCGAAGCGGAGCTAATGGAGAAGGGTGTTGCGCTGTTAACCGGCCAGTTTGATGCCGAGCACGAACAGCTATTTACCTTTAAGTTGGATGATGGCCACGAGATTCTAATGATTCGTGCTCTGGCTAAGGCCAAAGCTAAAGCCATTGCCGAGCGTAAAATCGGTCAGACCGGTATGAGTCTTGACGAATGCAAAATTGCCACCAGCCGTTTCTATTACGAGGGGGACTGGTACGACTCCACTATCTACGATCGCAGTAAACTCAGCACTGGGTTAGAGGTTGAGGGCCCGGCAATTGTCGGCGAGATGGATTCCACCACTGTGGTGCTGCCTGGCTATATTGCTACTGTCGATAAGGTAGGCAATTTACTTATTAATCCAGGCGTGTCAGCCACGCACTCTTTAAATAAAAAGGGGAGTAAATAATCATGACCGCAAGACTATTAGAAACTAACCATGATCCCCTAAAGCGTGTTGATGTAGACGGCGTCACCGTCGATATTATTGAGAATGCTCTGCGCAATGCTCGTGAAGAGATGGATGCAGTGCTGTTCAGAACGGCAATGTCTCCTGGTATCCGTGAGCAGGGCGACTGCTTCCCAATGATCGCTAATAAAGAAGGCAAGATGGTCGTGGGCCAGTTCGGTTCCTTTATAGGGCCCTTTTTAGAAGCCTATGACGAAGAGATCGAAGAGGGGGACATTATCCTCACTAACGATCCCTATATGTGTAATGCCGCCGTCTCTCACTTACCCGATTGGGTGGTGTTGGTGCCAATCTTTAAAGATGGCCGCCATATAGCCTGGTCGGCAATGTTTGGCCATATGTCGGATAACGGCGGTATGGTGCCGGGATCGATTCCCATTCAGGCAACGACGATCTTCCAAGAAGGTATTCGTATTCCACCTACTAAGCTGTACAAGAAAGGTGTGTTGCAGAGCGATCTGCTGGAACTGATTTTGCACAATGTGCGTACCCCACAGTGGAACCGTTTCGATCTCAACGCATTGGTTGCAGCCTGTAATACCGCTGCCAAGCGCTGCGTCGAACTGGCGGTACGCTTTGGTGACGACGTGCTGTTCTCTACTATGGATATTATGTTGCAGCGCAACTACGAAGCAATGAAACATATTATCGGCATGTTTATTCCCGAAGAGCCTCGCGAGTTTGAAGACTATATCTGCGATGACGGCATGGGCATGGGTCCCTATAAAATTAAGTGCACCATGTGGCGCGAGGGCGAGAAGGCGATCTTTGATTTTGCCGGAACAGACCCTCAGGCCCAGAGTTCGGTGAACTTCTTCCTTAACGAAGATATGTTCAAAATGTTCTTCGGCTCTTTCACTATTAATGTGGTCGATCCACAGATTGTGTTTAACGATGGTTTCTATGATCTCGTGGATGTGCGCATTCCTCAGGGCACGCTGTTAAAGCCTAACTATCCTGCAGCACTGTCCGGTAGAACCCACGCGCTGGGTCGTATCTTCGATGTACTCGGTGCTCTGCTGGGTATGGGCGCGCCAGAGATGATGCTCAATGCGGCAGGCTTCTCTGATTCGCCTCATCTGTTCTTCTCCGGATACGACAGTCGTGAAGGCAAGGGCAATGAGTGGTTCCAGCTGTTCCAGATTGGTTTCGGCGGTGTTCCCGGCCGCCCAGTGGGTGATGGGCCAGATGGACACAGTCTCTGGCCTGGCTTTACCAATGTGCCAAACGAATTTATCGAGTCTTATTTTCCGCTGCGTATCGAGCGCTACGAAACTATTACCGATTCTGGGGGTGCAGGTCTGCATCGCGGCGGCAACGGCCTAAGTGTTGCCTACCGCTTCCTCTGTGACGGGGATATTGGTATTCATGACGACCGCTGGCTGACCTATCCCTGGGGTGTACTTGGGGGTGAAACCGGACTTCGTTCCACCAAAAAGTTAGTTCGTGTGGATGGCTCTGAAGAGGCGCTGCCGGCCAAGGTGGAAGGAATTAAGGTGAAGACCGGTGATGTGCTCTATTTCAATACCTGGGGCGGCGGTGGCTGGGGAGATCCCTTTGCCCGCGATCCTGAGTTAGTGCGCCAGGATGTGGCACGACGATTGGTCTCAATCGAAGGCGCCAAGCGTTATGGCGTGGTGCTGGCGGCAGATGCCAGCGTCGATCAGGCTGCGACAGAAACCCTGCGTGCTGAGTTGATTGCAGCCCGTGGCGATAACAGTGCGCTATTCAATTTTGGTGGCGATCTAGAAGATATTCGCAGTCGCTGTGAAGCGGAAACTCATTTGCCAGCGCCGGTTAAGCCGACGTTTGTGGGTGCAAAATAAATTAGTTTAAAGGCAGTACAAAAACAATAAAAGAAACTGTAAATCTATATAAATAAAACCAACAAGTGGAAGAGGGGAAATATTATGAAAGCAATTAACAGTAGAAATGTTATGGCAATGGCGATATTGGCCAGCGTAGCAACCACCTCGGTGGCAGAAATTACGATTGAAGAAATTGTTGTATCAGCGCGAAAGCGCGCTGAAAATTTGCAAGAAGTTCCCATTGCGGTAACAGCATTTACCGAAGCACAGATTAAGAGTGCCGGCATTCAGCGACCAGCTGACTTTATTAGCCTGATGCCCAATGTCACCATGGTTGACTCCGCTAACGTGGGTGATACTCAGGTCAGTATTCGCGGTATTGTTTCAACCCGTGATGCAGAATCCACCTTTGCCTATGTGGTCGATGGTGTATTGGTCACTAACCCTAACGGCTTTAACGAAGAGCTGATGGACGTTAGCCAGATCGAAGTACTAAAAGGCCCTCAGGGTGCACTCTATGGTCGTAACGCCGTGGCCGGTGCAATTATCGTCACCACTAACCGTCCCGACGAAGAGTTTGAAGGCAAGGTTAAAGTGGGTACCGGTAATAATGGTTCTAAGAACGCTAGCTTAACTCTAAGTGGCGGTTTAGCGGAGGGTGTACTGGGTCGTATTAGTGTGAGTCAGCGTGAAACCGATGGTCATTACAGCAATGCGCTGACGGGCGCTAGTTCAGTGGATTTCCTTGAAGACACTACCGTTCGCGGACGGGTGATCTGGGATGTTAATGAAGAACTTTCGCTGGATTTCCGCGGCGGTATGAGTGAGGTCAGCGGCGGTGCGATTAACTTTAATGCGGTGTTTGCTATTCCTGCATTTGCGGCAGGTTTCGGCCCGTCGTTCTTTAAAGATGTTAACGAACACGAGTTCATCTTTTCGAACAATGTGCCCGGTGAAAATGAGCAGGAAACGACTGAGTTTTCGGTGAAAGCAGACTGGGATCGAGATGGTGTCGATGTCACCGCAGTTCTTAGCTACAGTGACCTAGAAGAGTATTTGCTGTCTGATGGTACCAGTGCAACTTTCTATGGTTACGAATTAACCGATGCCTGTCAGTCAGATCGCGCGACGTTAAATAATACTCCTGCGGGTCTAGGTGGTGCAGATCGCAGTGATTTGTTCGGCGACTTCTTTGGCCCATTCGGCGTGTTCCCTGGGAATGGTGGTGCTGCTCCCGACTTTACCGGCATCTATGGTCCCTATACACCTACAGCCTGCGATGGTTATCAGTATCAGGAGCGCAACCAATCGGATACCAGCTTGGAAATTCGTCTGACGTCAGATGATGATTCAGATATTAGCTGGATCGCCGGTGTCTATGCCGCTGAGATTGAGCGTGAAGTTGTGGTTGCCTATGGAGCTGATACAGGCAATGGCTTTTTACGACAGGGTTATGTGGCGCCAACGGGACCCAATCCAACTGATCTAATGTTCAGTGATCAGTTTGACACCTCAGTTATGGCAATCTTTGGTCAGCTTGAGTTTGATATTAGTGAAGACATGGAAATAGCGGTTGCTGGACGTTATGACCGTGAAGAGCGCGATGTCAGAAATCAGGTGCCAAATGAAGCTGGATCAGGACTAAATATCAATTCCTCCGGTTCAATCAATCCTGCATTTGCGGGTAATCCAAATGGTATTCCGAATCGAAGCGCGACCTTTAGCCAATTCCAACCAAAGGTGACCTGGAGCTGGAATGCTGCTGAAGATCTCAATGTCTATGCTAGCTGGGGTGTGGGTTTCCGCAGTGGTGGCTTTAACTCCATAGGCAGCGAAGCGTTGTTGGATCTCTGGTATGGCGATACTTGCCCAGTCTTTGTTCCTAGCTGTGGGGCTCCTGGTGTGGCGGTTGATGCCAACCTCGGTGTGAGCGACGAGTATAAGAAAGAAGTCTCTACGAGCTTTGAGCTAGGTAGCAAAATGGAGTTCTTCGACAGTCGTCTGCGGGTTAATGTCGCAGCGTTTAAAACTGAAGTTGAAGACAATCAGTTCTTTGAGTTCTTCGCAGGCCCATTTGGCTTGATGCGTGTTGTCACAACCATTGACGAGTTAGAGATTCAAGGCTTCGAAATGGACTTTAACGCAGTGGTTACAGAAAACCTCTCGTTATTTGGTGGTGCTGGTTTCTTGGACAGTGAAATTATCCAGAACGATCACCGTCCGCTGTCAGAGGGTAATGAAGCGCCACAGGCGCCAGACCGTACCTACAATCTTGGTGCACAGTTCGAGATGGCTGTTAGCGATGGTGTCGAGATGACTGCACGTTTGGATTGGCAGTATGTTGGTGAGATGGCGTTTCACACCTTGCAGGGTGAGGCTACTCCGACGATCTGGCAGGTATTTAACGGTCCAGGTTTGACTCAGGACATGAGCAAAGCCAAGCGTGATGCCTATGACACTCTCAACGCCCGTATCTCCTTTGATGCAGAAAATTGGGGTGTGACTATCTGGGGACGCAATGTCACTGACGAAAAGTATCTGGAAGAGATCATTCCAGCGCCTGAATTTGGTGGTTCATTTATTCACCCAGGTGCCAAAGACTCTTACGGGATTGACTTTAACTACCGTTTCTAAAATAAGGTAGTATCAATAGCGGGCTGTGCTTCTTGTTATGGGAAGCACAGTCCGCTTTTTTACGACAGAATAAAACTGACGGGAATAGTAATGACATCGAATAATCTGCAGCAAAATACTCTCGGCTTAACGGCCAGTCCTGCTCTGGTATTGGTAGATATGATCAATGGCTTTACCGATCCTGCCTGCCCATTGGGGAGCGACTGCCCTGAGGTGGTTGTGGCTAATATGCAGTTGCTAGAGGCTTTTCGTGCGCTGGGTTTACCCGTGTTTTTCACCACCGTGGTCTACCACAATGAGCAGCAGGCCAAGGTGTTTCGTCAGAAAGTGCCAGCGTTAAATGTGCTACAGCCAGACAGTCACTGGGTAAAAATTGATTCGGCATTAGAGCCGCTCGACGGCGAGCCGGTGATAGAAAAACAGTGGGCCAGTGCTTTTTTCGAGACGGACCTTAATGAACGACTATCGGCGCTTGGCGTTGATTCGTTAGTGGTGACAGGTTTGACCACCAGTGGCTGTGTGCGCGCCTCGGCGGTAGATGGATTACAGAATGATTATCAGGTGGTGATTGCCGAAGAAGCCGTGGGTGATAGAAACCCTGATGCTCATCGAGCCAATCTATTTGATTTGAATGCTAAATATGCCGATGTGCTGCCAGTTGCGCAGGTGCTTAGTCAGTTAACAGCACTCTGCGGTGGCAAGGGTTAGGCCGAGGGTGAAAAGCGCGTAATTAAGAACGTCTATTTAAGAGCGGCGTATTTGCCGCGATTAAAGATCAGTGGCTCTAGACCATTGTCTCTAAACTCAATGACTCGGCCGACTAAAATAATATGGTCGCCGCCTTCATATTGATTCTCAATTTTGCATTCAAAGCAGGCGCTGTAATGGGGAAGAATAGGTACCCCTGATAGGCCTTCAGTACATTCCAACTCAGCAAATTTATCCGCACCACTTGTAGCAAAGCGATTAGACATGGCCTCTTGATCGTTGGCGAGTACGTGGATAGCAAAAGACTCCGCGTCAATAAAGTCATCAAAGCAATTGGCGTCGCGGGCCACACTCCAGAGCACTAGCATAGGGTCCAGAGACACCGAGTTAAAGCTGTTGGCGGTCATGCCGACCTTTTGGCCATCTTTGCCCAGTGCGGTAATAACGGTGATACCCGTGGCGAAACTGCCAAGAGCGTTACGGAAATCGGTAGACTGTTGCTTATCAGACATAGTTTTTCTTATTGAATCTTTTATTAAAGGGTTAAATTAAAAATGCGCGCTTAATATTAAGCGCGCATGATCCGTTGATTGCCTGCGGGTTGCAACAATTATTAGCCAGAAACTTAGATCTGAGCGGCTAATCTTGTGGCCTGGTTAATAGCACCCTTGGCATCGAGTTCAGCAGCCACATCAGCACCGCCAATCAGATGGTGAGGTACGGTTAGGCCCTCAATTATTTCACGCATTGGATCCTGACCGGCGCAGATAATAATAGTATCTACATCAAGGGTCGTTGGTTCATCGCCGACAGTAAGGTGCAGGCCGTCATCATCAATACGTTTATAGTCACAACTAGGCATCATACGTACGCCTTTCATTGCTAGACCTGCGCGGTGAACCCAGCCAGTGGTTTTACCTAGGCCTTTACCAACTCTCGTGCTTTTACGCTGGAGCAAATAGACTTCGCGCGGCGAGGGCTCAGGCTGAGCGGTTATGCCTTCAGTACCTGAACGCGAACCAAAGGTCATATCGATACCCCATTCTTTCATAAAGGCTGGAATATTCTGGCTCGTGGATTCGCCCGCGTGGGTAATGTATTCCGCCGTATCAAAGCCAATACCACCAGCGCCAATAATGGCTACTTTCTTACCAACATGCTTTTTGCCACCAATCACGTCTAGGTAGTTAAGCACCTTGGGGTGATCAATGCCTTCAATATTAGGCATTCTTGGAGCAATACCCGTGGCAACAATAACCTGGTCAAAGCCGCCGTTGTTGAGCTCCTCAGCAGTAACACGGTGATTGAGCTTCAGGTCGACCCCGGTGATTTCAATTTGCTTACCGTAGTAGCGCAATGTCTCGAAGAACTCCTCCTTACCGGGGACCTGTTTGGCAATATTAAACTGGCCGCCAATTTCATCGGCGCCATCAAATAATGTGACCTGATGGCCTCTTGAGGCCGCCGTAGTTGCCGCGGCAAGACCGGCAGGACCAGCGCCAACAACAGCAATCTTTTTACTGCTAGTCGTCGCTAGAATATGCAATTCGGTTTCGTGACAGGCGCGAGGGTTAACGAGACAGCTAGTCATAACGCCGCCAAATACATGATCGAGACAGGCCTGGTTACAGCCGATACAGGTATTGATTTCATCGGCGCGATTTTCCTGCGCTTTAATCACAAAGTCTGGATCTGCGAGGAAGGGGCGAGCCATGGATACCATGTCGGCATCACCACGGGCTAGAACCTCTTCAGCTACTTCTGGGGTGTTAATACGGTTGGAGGTAATCACCGGCACTGACAGCTCTTTTCTAAAGCGCGCGGTTACCCAGGTAAAAGCGGCGCGAGGAACCTTGGTAGCAATGGTTGGAATCTGTGCTTCGTGCCAGCCAATACCCGTATTAATAATAGTCGCACCGGCCGTCTCTACTGCCTTACCTAGCTGAATAACTTCTTCAGCAGTGCTGCCGCCATCAACCAAATCAAGCATCGACAGACGGAAAATAATAATAAAGTGCTCGCCAACCGCTTCGCGAACTCTGCGCACTACTTCAATCGGCAGACGGATGCGGTTTTCGTAGCTACCGCCCCAGTCGTCTTCGCGCTGATTGGTGCGGGCAGCGATAAATTGATTCAGAAAATACCCTTCCGAACCCATAATCTCAACACCGTCATAACCGGCTTTCTGTGCCTGCACTGAGGTAAATACGAAGTCATCAATTTGTTTGTAAACCTCAGAGTCAGTAAGAGCTCTCGGGGTAAACGGGTTGATCGGTGACTTGATCGCTGAGGGTGCTACCTGGTCGGGAGAGTAGGCGTAGCGGCCAGTGTGCAGTATCTGCATACAGATTTTACCATCGTGGGCGTGCACGGCATCGGTGATCTGCTTGTGGCCCGCTATATCTTCTTCAGTGACCAGTTTTTTAGTATTGGGGTGAGTGCCACCCTCAGTGTTGGGGCCAATGCCGCCAGTCACAATAAGGCCAACGCCGCCTTTGGCGCGCTCACCAAAATAAGCCGCCATACGCTCATGGCCGTTGGCCACTTCTTCAAGGCCGGTGTGCATTGAACCCATCAAAACCCGGTTTTTTAAGGTGGTAAAACCGAGATCCAAGGGAGCGAGCATGTGGGGATACTGTTCGTGTGGCATAGATTCCTCTCTAAAACTTTATAAGTATTTTTATGATTTAAGGCAGTAAATTATCGAATTTGGGGTCGCGCTTTTCTTTGCTGGCTTTCATTGCTTCGTGGGTGTCTGTGGCCCGGAGCATGCCTGATTGCCAGGTCGCCATATGATTAAGACTGTCTTGCACCGAATGATCGCGGCTGTAGTTAAGCATTTCTTTGGTGCCGTGCACTGCCAGCGGGCTATGTTTAGCAATATCGCTGGCGAGGGCTCGAACAGCCTTGAGCATTTCGTCTTGGTCGGCATAGACCTTATTCACAAAACCGCTGGTGAGTGCTTCATCGGCGCCCAAATTACGGCTGCTGTAGGCCAGTTCACGGGCTAGACCGCTGGGCATGACATGCTGGATGCGCTGCAATGTGCCTACATCCGCAGTGATACCGAGCTCCGTTTCTTTAATATTAAAGAAGGCGTTGGCGGTGCAAAAACGCATGTCAGCGGCACAGATCATATCCACGCCGCCGCCAATACAGGCGCCTTGAATCGCCGCGATAACCGGCATGCGTGCTTTTTCTAAGGTGGTAAAGGCCTCCTGCATATCGAGAATCCAGCGGCGAGACTTTTCAGCGGCACGGGCGGGTTCATGATTAGGGTCTCCGGCTAAGGTATCAAAGACGCTGAGATCCATGCCAGCAGTGAAGTGCTTGCCTTTGGATGAGAGAATAATTACCCGTGCAACCGCTTGACGATCAAGGGCGGTAATAATGGCAGGCAGCTCATCCCAGAAGTCGTTGTTCATGGTATTAATAGCGTCGGGACGATTCAGGCAGATTTCCACGACATGCTGTTCATTGATGCTGACATCAAACGCTTTGAGGTTAGGGAAATCATCTACGTTCATCACAGTCTTGTGCTCACTTTAGGACTGCCGCTTTAAACCGGCTTTTGAATAGAATAGGAATTACTTGGTGGAAGCAGGTTAAGGTGCAATTTTGACACTGTCAAGATGCATTGGTACATTGCCAGCATGAAATCTCCAAATAGCACTCAAACAGCAAGGCCCAGCTACCATCATGGTGACCTACGTCAGGCACTTTTACTGGCCGCTAAAGCGCTGATAGCGGAGGCGGGCATCGACAACCTGTCCCTGCGTAAACTGGCTGAAAGGGCAGGGGTTTCGCGCACTGCGCCGTACCATCATTTTTCAGATAAAAACGATTTGCTCTGTGCCATAGCCGCTCAGGGCTTTCGTCGTCGCCACCAGGCGGCCCAGGACACCTTTAATGATCCTAGCCTCACAGCAGCCCAAAAGTTTGCAGAGTACATTTGCGGTTATGTCCGATTTGCCGCTGAGAACCCGGAAGAATACGAGCTGATGTTCGGGCGCAATATCTGGAAGCAGAAGCACAGCACCCAAGAATTGCTCGATGTCGCCTATCCCTGTTTTCAGCATCAGCTGGAGATGATCACAAGCTGGCAAGCCTCGGGCCTTATCGGTGGCGACAATCCACTGCGAACGTCTCAGGTGATCTGGGGAACCGTCCATGGTATCGCTAAACTGCTAATTGACGGTATTTATACAGATTCTGCGCAAATAGAGGAGGTTTCTCTCTGCGCGGTTACCCTATTTATTAAGAAAACTAGCTAAGTTATTGTTTTAAATAATTAAAAGTAAAATATTTTTTCTGCTATACCTGTTCCGATAGCTAAATAATCCTAAGTTATTGATTCTTACATCAAATAATTCTAATAAATCCAGTTTATTTTTTTGACAATGTCAAAAATGAGAACTACTTTTACCTTTACCTGTTAAGTAGTTATGTTTTGTTGTACACATATGGAATTAGTCGCGTCTTTGCATTCGCGCTTAGTTTGTTTTTAGGAGATATTAAGGAGTTAGACATGAATAGGAATCTTTCAAAATTACTACAGTCACTTGCAGGTGCAGTAGTATTATCAATGGCTAGTTTGTCCATGGCTGCCAGTTACACGTATGATTTCGATGGAGATGAAAACGAAAGAGGTGGGCAACCGCTAAACTTTGGTGATTTGAATGTTTACGGCGGTCTATTAGTTGACGGAGCGCGACCCAGTGTTGTTGCTGCAAATGCTTACTTGGACGCGGGCCCTAAGGCTGGTATCGGTGTTTGTCGTGGTGTAGTGAATAATGCTGGTTCAGCATCTGCCAATAAGTGCTTTAAGGCTGATGGAACAACCGCTGCCGCTGGCGACGATAACATGCAGAAGAACGAAGTGTTGGGTTTTGTGTTTGATGCCGCGAAGACAATTGCTAGTGTTGGGATCAACGGTGCTCATGCAGATGTTGCGCCTAAGACTCAGGTATTGATCTGGACTGATACCCAAGGTTTTGACTTGCTGACCGTTATGGCTGGAAAAATCACCCTAGGCTTTAAGTTAACTGAAATGGCTATCTTTGGTTCTATGAGCGATTTTTACACTGCTTATATGGCAAAGTATCACAACATAGGTACGACTTCGGCTAATGCGCTCTACATCGCTGGTATCAACGAAGTGCCAATTCCCGCTGCTGTATGGTTGTTTGGCTCTGCATTGTTAGGTCTTACTGGTTTACGTCGCCGCAAGGTAGCCGTTTAATCCCATAGCTAAATTATGGTAAGTAAGTTCTAGCAACAAAAAAACCCCGGTATTTACCGGGGTTTTTTTATGGTCTTGAAACTATCTATTTGTTCAGCATGCCATCCATTGCGTCTTCTACTTCGCTCTCTGCAGCGTCTGCAGTCTCTTCCATTGCGTCACCGGCACTATCCGTAGCGTCAGCGGCACTATCCATAGCATCATCAGCCATTTCGTCCATCGCTTCAACCGCACCATCAATCGCGCCCATGGCAGTATCAGCTGCCTCTGTTGCTGAATCTGACATTGAAGACTCAGCGGCTGGTGCTGATGCGTCAGTTTGTGGCTCACCCGTATCACATGCGGCAAGTCCAAGTGTTGCTGCTACTGCAAAAAGCATAAGGTAATTGTTTTTCATCATGTAACTCCTAAGTGGGTTAATAAATAAAGTATGCGTTGTAAAGCATAGACCAAGCTTTCTGACTATTTCCAGATTGATTAGGTGGTGGCGCCCGATAGATACTTCTTGGTTCTGTTTGGGGCTCTATTAGCAGCCCTCAGCCCCCCGTTCTATGTCTTAGATTGTCACTTCAGATTGCCTGAGAGACTTTTTCTCCCGTTTAGGCGTTTTAAGGGCCTGAAGTAGTTGCCGATTCACAGGTGCTGTGGCAAACTTCACGCCCTTTTTGGCTGGGCACAGTTGTTGGCTTTGAACGAGCAACTAACCTGTAGATACCCGAGGCCCAGAAAGACAGATTATGCGAGTGTGGCGGAATTGGTAGACGCGCTAGATTTAGGTTCTAGTGTCTTAGGATGTGAGAGTTCGAGTCTCTCCACTCGCACCATATTTATACTATTTATGAAGAGGACAACACATGCAGGTTTCTATTGAGTCGAGCACAGGTCTGGAGCGTCAGCTGAAGATTGGTGTCCCTGCCGACAAAATTGAACAAGAAGTAACTGCGCGTTTAGAGAAAGCGACTAAGACTGTGTCTATCAAGGGCTTTCGTAAGGGCAAGGTTCCACTGCGTGTTGTCAAACAGCATTATGGTAAAGGCGTTCGTCAGGAAGTTGTTGGCGAAATCGTTAATTCAAGCTTCTATGACGCGATTAATCAGGAAGATCTTCGTCCTGTCGGTCAGCCGCGCATTGATGATCTGAAAGACAAAGAAGGCCAAGATCTTGAATACATGGCGATCTTTGAAGTCTACCCAGAAGTAAAGCTAGCTGATATCAGCAAGGTAAAGCTATCGCGTCCTGTTTCAGATGTAACTGACGCCGATATGGAAACCATGATTGAAGTATTGCGCAACCAGCAAGCGACTTTCGCTGTTTCAGATAAGCCCTCTGTCGATGGCGATCAGCTGAATATTGATTTTGTGGGTACCCAGAAGAAAGAAGAATTTGCCGGCGGTAGTGCCGAAGGCCAGGACCTAGTATTGGGTTCAAACAGCATGATCCCAGGTTTTGAAGAGGGTTTGGTCGGTTTTAGTGCAGGGGACGAGACAGTTCTTAAACTGAAATTCCCGAAAGATTATCACTCCGAAGAATTAAAAGGTAAGGCAGTACAGTTCGCCGTTAAGGTTAACTCAGTGTCTTCCAAGACAATGCCAGAGCTGAATGACGAGTTCTTCAAGCTGTACGGCGTTGAAGAGGGTGGCGAAGCCAAGTTCCGTGAAGACGTTAGAGGCAATATGGAACGTGAACTACGCAATGCCATTCGCACCAAAGTTAAAAACCGTGTTATGAACCAGCTGTTTGACCTCAACAAGGTTGAACTGCCGGCAGCATTGGTTGCCAATGAAATTACTCAGCTGAAGCAGCAAATGGTTCAGCAGTTTGGCGGCGGTCAGCAAATTGATCTGAGCATGCTTCCAGATGATATGTTTAAAGAGAAAGCCGAGCGCCGTGCTGCGTTGGGTGTAATTGTCTCTGAGCTAGTTAAGGTCGAAGGCCTAACGCCAGACGAAGAGCAGGTTCGTGCTCGGGTTGATGAGATTGCCTCAACTTATGAGCAGCCTCGCGAAGTTGTCGACTACTATTACAGTAAGCCTGAGTTACTAAGTTCTGTCGAAGCCGTGGTTCTAGAAGATCAGGTCACTGAGTTAGTACTTTCCAAGGCCAAAGTTAAAGAAGAAGCCTTACCTTACGAAGAAGCTGTTAAGCCTGATCCTGAACCAGGCAGCGAAGCTTAAGCTGATTTTTGGCAGGTTGGATGAGTCCAGCTTGCCGATTGTTTGCGTACAACGGTATTAACAAAAGGTAAGCGTGCAAAAGGGATTGTGCAGAGCTACAGTACCCTGTATTCAAAAATCTAATTAGCGAGGACGCAATGAATTTTCAGACCCCATCTAGCATCAGTGGTTTTCCCGACGTGGAAGCCAGCGGTTTGGTCCCCATGGTTGTTGAGCAGAGCTCGAGAGGCGAAAGAGCCTACGACATCTACTCAAGACTTTTAAAAGAAAGAATCATCTTTCTGGTGGGTCCGGTTGAAGATCATATGGCCAACCTTATTGTTGCGCAGATGTTATTCCTCGAGTCTGAAAATCCAGACAAAGACATACACCTCTATATCAATTCTCCCGGTGGCTCTGTAACTGCAGGTATGTCGATCTACGACACCATGCAGTTTATCAAGCCAGATGTCAGCACCATGTGTATTGGTCAGGCGGCATCTATGGGCGCGTTCCTGCTTACAGCGGGCGCAGAGGGCAAGCGTTTCTGCCTGCCTAACTCTCGCACCATGATTCACCAGCCAAGCGGCGGTGCTCAGGGTCAGGCGACAGATATCCACATTCAGTCTCAAGAAATTCTTAAGATCAAAGACCGTCTCAATAAGCTAATGGCCCATCACACGGGACAGAGTGTTGAGAAGGTTGCAGAAGATACTGAGCGTGATAATTTTATGAGTGCTGACGAGTCCAAGGACTATGGCCTTGTAGATCAGGTACTAGACAAAAGAGGTTAGGGGCAGTAGTCTTCTGACTTTCATTGTTAGATATTAAGTCTAACGTACTGTTTTATATGACTTTTGCGATTTCGGCAGGAGAAAGAAATGAGTGATAGTGATACCCTAGGCGACGGCGGAAAGTTACTGTTCTGTTCATTCTGCGGTAAGAACCAAAACGAAGTTCGTCGTTTAATAGCCGGCCCGTCCGTCTATATCTGCGATGAATGTGTCGATCTATGTAACGATATTATTTCTGAAGAATCTCAGGTCGTTGAGTCTAATAGCAGCCCCGATCGACTGCCTGTTCCCACCGAAATTAAAGATATCCTCGACGAATATGTGGTTGGCCAAGAACGTGCCAAGCGTATTCTGTCTGTGGCTGTATACAACCATTACAAGCGACTTCAGGTCAGTGCCCAAACTGGCGCCGATAAGCTAGAAGTAGAGCTGGGCAAGAGTAATATTTTGCTGATCGGCCCTACCGGTAGTGGCAAGACATTATTGGCTGAAACATTGGCGCGATTGCTCGATGTACCTTTCACCATTGCCGATGCCACCACATTGACCGAAGCCGGTTATGTGGGTGAAGACGTTGAGAACATTATTCAAAAGCTCCTGCAGAAATGCGATTACGATGTAGACAAGGCCCAGCGCGGTATTGTTTATATCGATGAGATCGACAAGATTTCACGCAAATCAGATAACCCGTCGATCACTCGCGATGTTTCTGGAGAAGGCGTTCAGCAGGCGCTGTTGAAGCTTATTGAGGGTACCGTTGCATCAGTACCACCTCAGGGTGGACGCAAGCATCCTCAGCAAGAATTTTTGCAGGTTGATACCTCTAATATCCTATTTGTCTGTGGCGGTGCCTTTGCCGGATTGGAAAAGGTTATACGAGATCGTTCCGAGAAGGGCGGTATTGGCTTCAGTGCAGAAGTGAACAGCAAAGACAGCTCAAAATCTATCGGTGAGACATTGTTAGATGTGCAGCCCAGTGATTTGATTGGCTATGGTCTGATTCCAGAGTTTATTGGTCGACTGCCCGTGGTAGCGACATTGCAAGAGCTTGATCGTGATGCTCTAGTGAACATCCTTGTTGAGCCAAAAAATGCCCTGTTGAAACAGTATCAGGCATTGTTTGGCATGGAAGGTGTTGAACTGGATCTTCGGGATGATGCCTTGGCGGCGGTTGCCGACAAAGCCATTGAGCGCAAGACTGGTGCTCGTGGCCTGCGATCTATCCTCGAAACCATATTGCTCGACACCATGTACAAGATCCCCTCGGAACCCGATGTGGTCAAAGTGGTTGTGGATGGTTCGGTCATCAACGGTGAAAATGAACCCCTGCTGGTTTACGAGAAACAAGAGAAAAAGTTAGCCTCAGACGAGGGCTAAATGAAGAAGCGGCGTAAGCCGCTTTTTTTATGCTCTTTTTTTCATGTTTTTTTATACCCTTAATTATAGTCTTGAGGTTGTTTTTAACCGAGCTGACCCAATATAAAAGACTAACGCGAAAGTCACTGCGTACAATGTTAAACAAGAATACACATTAAAAATAAAGCGACATTGAGGTAATAATGGGTTCCACAGAGACAGATCCAAGCACTATTGTTTATCCACTCCTGCCATTACGTGATGTAGTGGTGTACCCGCATATGGTGGTTCCGCTGTTCGTCGGTAGAGAAAAATCTATCATAGCCCTCGAACATGCCATGGAGTCAGACAAGCAGGTGGTTCTGGTCGCGCAGAAAACGCCCTCAGAAGATAACCCCAGCATTGACGATATCTACGAAGTAGGTACCCTGGCAACGATCCTACAGCTACTTAAACTTCCAGACGGCACACTCAAGGTGCTAGTGGAAGGCATTCAGCGAGTGAGCCTGACAGCCCCTGTTGAAGGCGACGCCTTTATGCAGAGCACCGCGGTAGAGCTGACGGATGGCGAGCTTGATGATCAGGAAGCCGATGCCCTGACAAGGTCAACCATCTCCCTGTTTGAGCAGTACGTAAACCTGAGTAAAAAAATTCCCGCTGAGGTCATTACCACCGTTAGCGGTATCGAAGACGCTAACCGTCTGGCCGATACTATTGCGTCGCACATGACCTTAAATCTCGAGCAAAAGCAGGATGTGCTCGAGATAGCCGATCTCACAGAGCGTTTTGAACACCTGATGAGCCTAATGGAATCTGAAATTGATATTTTCCAGATAGAGCAGCGCATTCGTGGTCGCGTCAAAAAGCAGATGGAAAAGAGTCAGCGCGAGTACTACCTCAACGAGCAGATGAAGGCCATCCAAAAAGAACTGGGTGATATCGACGAAGGTGTCTCGGAACTTGACCTGCTAGATAAGAAAATTGAACAGGCCGGTATGCCTAAGGCCGCCTTGGAAAAAGCGCAGTCAGAAATGGCCAAGCTAAAGATGATGTCGCCAATGTCTGCAGAGGCATCGGTACTGCGTAACTATATTGATTGCATGATCGGCGTGCCCTGGAAAAACCGCACCCGTGTTAAACATGACCTGATCGAAGCAGAAACCACGCTTAATCTGGATCACCACGGTCTTGAAGAGGTGAAGGAGCGAATTCTTGAGTTTTTGGCGGTGCAAAAGCGCGTTAAAAAGCTTAAAGGACCCGTACTTTGCCTGGTTGGGCCTCCCGGCGTGGGCAAAACCTCCCTCGGTGAGTCTATTGCCCGTGCGACAGGTCGCAAGTTTGCGCGCATGAGCTTAGGTGGCGTGCGAGATGAATCAGAGATTCGCGGACACCGCAGAACCTATATCGGCTCGCTGCCAGGCAAGATCATCCAAAAGTTGTCGAAGGTGGGCACTAAGAATCCATTATTCCTCCTCGACGAGATCGACAAGATGGGGATGGACAGTCGCGGCGATCCAGCCTCAGCGCTTCTGGAAGTGTTAGATCCAGAGCAAAACCATACCTTCAACGATCATTACCTCGAGGTTGATTACGATCTTTCCGAAGTAATGTTTATCTGTACTGCCAATTCGATGAATATTCCCGGCCCCTTATTGGATCGCATGGAAGTTATCCGTATTCCAGGATACACCGAAGATGAAAAGGTACAGATTGCCGAGAAATATTTAGTTCCCAAGCAGCGCAAAGCCAATGGACTTAAAGAGCCAGAGTTGGATATTACCGAAGGCGCGCTGAAAGATGCCATACGCTATTACACCAGAGAAGCCGGTGTAAGGGGTTTAGAGCGAGACATTGCCAAAATATGCCGCAAGACCGTAACCAAGCATGTGCGCGCAGATAAGCGCTCTCATGACGTGGTTGGAGTAGAGCAGCTGGAAGATATGCTCGGTGTGCGCCGATTTGACTATGGCCGTGCCGAAGCAGAAAACCAGATTGGACAGGTAACTGGCCTAGCTTGGACCCAGGTCGGTGGTGAACTGTTGACCATTGAAGCTTCGGCGATTCCTGGTAAAGGCAAAGTGATTAAAACCGGATCCTTGGGCGATGTGATGCAGGAGTCAATTCAGGCAGCATTAACAGTAGTGCGCAGCCGAGCCATGGCACTGGGCATTCACAAAAACTTTTACTACGAAAACGACCTGCATATTCATGTGCCCGAGGGCGCAACCCCGAAAGACGGGCCTTCGGCGGGTGTAGGCATGTGCACAACATTGGTGTCGGTTTTAACCGGTATTCCAGTGCGCGCAGATGTTGCCATGACCGGAGAAATAACCCTTCGCGGAGAGGTGTTAAAGATCGGTGGGCTCAAAGAAAAGCTCCTAGCTGCCCACCGTGGAGGCATTACTACAGTTATTATTCCCCACGATAATGCTAGCGATTTGAAAGAGATACCGGACAACATTAAAGCGGACCTTGAGATATGTCCGGTGAAATGGATTGACGAGGTGCTAGACATCGCTTTGCAAGATAAGCCCACGCCTTTTAGCGAAGAAGAGTTTAATCGAGCCACCGGATCTGATAAAAATACTGGGGCCAGCGCCAGTGCCAGCACGCACTGATCTGCAACTAATTTTAATAAATTCAAAAGTATGCTTGACCCAGCGTGGTGCTAGTTGGTATAAAGTTGCCCTAGAAGGCGCATTGGCTCGGGATTCTGAGCATTGCGAAGTTGTGAAAGCGCACTTCTATTTTGCCAGAATCAACCAATTCCAATAAAAGGGGAATACCGTGAATAAATCTGAACTAATCGACGCAATCGCTGCTGGTGCAGACATCTCTAAAGCTTCTGCAGGACGTGCACTGGATTCCGCTCTAGATGCAGTAACAGGCGCATTGAAAAATGGCGACCAAGTTTCTTTGGTAGGCTTCGGTACTTATTCTGTGAAGCATCGTGCAGCTCGCGCTGGTCGTAACCCACAGACTGGTGCTGAGATCCAAATTAAAGCGGCTAACGTGCCTAGCTTTAAAGCCGGTAAAGCTCTGAAAGACGCAGTAAACTAAGTAACTCTCTGGGAACTTCGCTGTAACAGCGAAGACCTCAGGCTAGAAGGCGCATCCTCGATGCGCCTTTTTTTTAATTTATAGGTACAGATACATGTTGGATAATTTTAGAAATAACATGCGTGGTATAGCCACGGTTATTGTGATTTTTATTGGCGGTATATTTGCCTTTTCAGGTACTGGGTCATTGTTCCTATCTGGTGCCGGTGCTGAAACTGAGCTTGTTGTGAATGACGAGCAGGTCAGTGCACTGCGTATTCAGCAGGCGATCAGTGTTGAGAAAAGACGAATCCTCAGCGAAAACGAAGGCTTGGATCCCTCTTTAGTTGACGACGAATTGATCCGTCCTGGTGTTCTACAGCAAATGATTGGCCGCAAAGTGATTGCACAGTCGGCTGCAGATCAGGCCATGGGCATTTCCACAAAGACGGTGAGCAAGTTACTCGTCGATACGCCGAGTTTTCAAACTGACGGCCGCTTTGATCAGGATGTTTTCCAGTACGCGATCCGCCAGCAGGGTTATACCAGCGCCACATTTATCGACATGATTAAAGAAGACTTGCTGATTCAGCAGGTTGTGCAGGGTGTTGCCATCACCAACTTTGTGACTGAGACCGAACTCGCCGCATTGGCAGGTCTTACCGAGCAAATGCGTGACTATTACTACCTTACACTGCCCATCGCGCCAATTATGTATGCAGTGGAACTAAGCGAAGAGCAGGTCAGTGCCTATTACGAGCTCAACAAAGAGCAGTACCAAACCGACGATCAGGTGGTTATTGACTATATAGAGCTCAATGCAGCGCAGCTCACCGAGGGCAAGTCAGTTAGCCCAGAACAAATTCAAGCGCGATTTGATCAGGAAGCTGAGTCTGCAGACACCGCCGTTTCACGTCAGGCAGCACATATATTATTGGCTGAGCCGAGTGCAGAGCTGTTGGCAGAGATCCAGTCTAAGTTAGATGCCGGCGACGACTTTGCCGCATTGGCAACAGAGTACTCTGAAGACTTTGGTGCTGCCGAGACTGGTGGCGACCTGGGTTACACCACCGGTGATACGTTTCCTGAACCCTTCGAAGCGGCGCTAGCGCAGCTTGAAGTAGGCCAGGTATCCACAGCGGTAGAAACCGATGCAGGAACACATTTTATTAAGTTGCTGGATACTCAGGAGCAGACATTCGAATTGGCCGCAGAATCGGCACGTATTGAACAGGAGCTGCTCACAGAACTGACGGCGAATGCTCTGATCGAAAAACTCGAAATGCTTAAAGAACTTAGCTTTAATGCAGAGTCTCTGGCCGTTGTCGCTGAAGATCTAGAGCTTACCGCTCAAACCTCGAGTGCATTTTCCCGCACTGGTGGTGAAGGCGTTGCCTCTTATCCTGCCGTGGTTAAAGCCGCGTTTAGCTCAGAAGTCGTGGATGATAAATATGCCAGCGAAGTACTGGACCTGGGCAATGATCGCTACATGGTGATCAAGCTCAATGAAAGTATCCCTGCAAGACAAAAAGAGTTGGCCGAGGTGCGTGATACTGTTACCCGGGCACTTAAAGCAACGATTGCGCAGCAGGCCATTGCTCAGCAGGGTGCCGCACTGTTAGCCTCTGTCGAAGCAGGCGAAAGCGTCGAGACTGTGGCCAAGGCCAATACCCTAGATTGGCAGGTTGCTCTGGGTGTTAAGCGTAATGGTGGCGGTGTTAATCCTGAAATATTGAATGCCGTCTTCCAGATGCAGTCGCCAGCAGACACAGCGGTGACAGAAGGCTTCTATATGCGCAATGGAGACTATGTTGTCGCCTCGTTGATAGAAGTGACGCAGGGTGATGTTACCAAGTTGAGCAGTCAGCAGAAGGTCAGCCTGACCTATGCAACGAGCTCAATTAATAGTAGCCGCGAGATTCAGGCCTATCAATCCAGCCTAGTGTCTGGCGCGGATATAAAGCAGTAAGATTTACAGACATTAAAAAGCCGGGCACAGGCCCGGCTTTTTAATGTCTGCTATTTATGTATTAGCTGCCGAGAGCTAGATACGCAAAGCATTAATAAACAGTGTCAGACGTTGACCGGGCTGCAAAAATTCATTGCGGCTGATCTTATTCCAACGCGTGATATCACGAATCGTTAAATCAAACTTCTCCGCGATAAGATACAGGGAATCACCTCGTCTTACTTTGTAGGATAGCTTGCGTAGATTCTCTGGAACAGCCGTGCCAACGCTATTGTTAACGCGAAGTTGCTGACCAATCTGTAGTACATCTGTTTTAAGGCCGTTAACGCGTCTAATGTCTGCGATAGAGGTCTTGTACTGGTTGGCAATACTAGACAGGGAATCGCCACGCCTAACGCTGTAACGAGCGTTTTTGGCAACTGCAGTTCCGCTGGCAGCCCGGCTGGTAGTCGCGGTGTCGCCGGAATGGGGTATCAGTAGTACCTGACCAATTTTTAAGCGATCTGAACTCAAGCTATTACGACTCTTAAGCCATTGGGTAGGTACACGGAATCGCTGGGCAATCTGTGACAGGCTATCGCCGCTCATCACCAGGTATTCAGTATGGGGAACCCAGGTTTTTGGGTCCGTCGTGGCCAATAGCTGGCGCAATGGCTCAGCAGTGCCCATGGGCAATAATAGCGAGTGTTTGCCCTTAGGCGGCGTGATAGAGCGGCGATAAGCCGGATTTAGTCGAGTGAAGGCAGTGCCTTCAACGCCGGTGATCTCAATGACCTTATTTAGGTCCATCTGGGATTCAATCTCTACGACTTCAAAGTAGGGCTCATCAGCAATAAAGGGCAGTTCAATAGAATATTTTTCAGGATCTTCAATCAACGTAGCTAATGCCAGCAGCTGAGGCACATAGTTTCTGGTTTCTCTGGGTAGCTTGATTGACCAAAAGTCAGCCTTCTTGCCCAATTTAATATTGCGGCGGATCGACTTACGAACATTGCCCTCACCAGAGTTATAGGCGGCAAGTGCCAACAGCCAGTCATTATCAAAGCGCTTGTGAAGATACTGAAGGTATCTAACGGCGGCTTGGGTTGAATAGATGACATCGCGACGACCGTCATACCAGCGATCACGCCTGAGGCCAAAGGCCTTTGCCGTAGAGGGAATAAACTGCCAGAGACCCACCGCATGGCTGTGGCTGTAGGCGAGGGGATCATAGGTACTTTCTACGATAGGCAGCAGAGCCAGTTCCAGGGGCAGACCGGCTTTCTCAAGTTCATCGGTAACATAGAAGATAAACGGCTCAGCGCGGTTAAAGACTGTCGCTAGGTAGCTAGGGTTGCGCAGATACCAGTCACGCTGTTTCAACACACTGGCGGGAAGAACCTCTGGGGTTAAATCATGGCCGCTACGAATACGCTGCCACAGATCATGTTTCTTAACCGGAGCTGCTTCAGTGACAGCAAAAGAGCCGTCCGCGCCGATAATAGAGCCATCAGCGTTGATAAGAGCGCCGTCAGCCCCAATAAGAAGGCCATCAGCGTTGATAAGAGAGCCTTCAGCGTCAATAAGAGCGCCATTAAGAGCATCTTCAGCCAGCGGCTGATCAGCAGAGTCTGTCGGCGCTAATGCACAGCCACCCAGTAACAGGCTGGCAAATAGGAGTTTTAATGATAGGGCGATAAGCTTGTGTTCAGACTGCACAGATTGAACTCATTCTAGTTATTAATTTCGCGCGGATTGTAGCGACCATAGCGCGATTAGACAAACCGCTGATGCTTATTAGTTATCAGATTACAAATAATCATCAACTGCTTCATAATGGTCACTTCTTTTAGCGGCAAGCCCAACTAGCACACAGCAAGCCTATGTCATTACAGTTTCTCAGAGAGCAGAGTAAAAAAGTCTTAGACCGCCTCAAAGTGGCTGAACTCGGCTCGGTTGCCGGAGAGCTAGAGGCCTGGGGTCAGACAGATTTCGCTCGTTACCTAAGCTACCATGAACATCGTGTTTTAGCCGAAAAATACAGTCAGTTACCCGGCTACCGCCTTATGCATCTTGGACTTGGGCCAGACAAGCAGTCACTTGATTGCTTTAGTCAGCTACACCGTTTCTCGCTCCATGCGGCGGCTTCGTCACAGGCGTCGGCCATCAGTAACTACGCAGAGCTGCCGCTGCCCGCCGACACAGTTGATGTGGCGCTACTCCAGCATGCGGTTGAATTCTCGGTCTCGCCCAAGGCCGTTCTTGCAGAAGTGAGCAGGGTAGTTGCGCCGGGCGGACATCTTCTGCTCTGCCTATTTAATCCCTATGGCCCCCATGGCGTTCTCAAATTTCCAATGCAGCTACTGTCCGGTCAGCCTCAGTACGGTTTCCACAATTTACGCAAAGGGCGGGTGATTGATTGGCTGTCCCTATTAAATTTTCAGGTATTAGAGATAGATCATGGTGCCTACAATCTGCCGCTTAATCGTCCGCAATGGATTGAGCAGGATTCGGTCTGGGAAAAAATCGGCCAAAAGGTTCGCTTTCCCCTAGGTAACTTCTATATGATTCACGCCGTTAAGCGAGTGGCTCGCGGTATTAGTACTGGCGCTACTTGGCGTCCAGCGGCTACAACTAATAGCCATCGCATGAGCGCCCAGCAAGAGGCGACTCAGGTGCAAAAAAAACATAAATCTCCACAGGACAAATTATGAATTCGGTCGAAATTTTCACAGACGGTGCCTGCCGTGGCAACCCCGGTCCTGGCGGATGGGGTGTGTTGATGCGCTTCGGTGGCGAAGAAAAAACCCTCTGTGGTGGCGAGCCCGACACCACCAATAATCGTATGGAACTCACCGCGGTTATTGAGGGCCTAGCGGCGTTAAAGAGACCCTGCGAAGTGACTGTAACCTCCGACTCCACCTATGTGCTAAAAGGCATACAGGAATGGATGGCCAACTGGAAAAAGCGCGGCTGGAAAACGGCCTCCAAACAGCCCGTTAAAAATGTTGATCTGTGGCAAAAACTCGATGCGGTTGTTGGCGAACATAAGATAGACTGGCAGTGGGTAAAGGGTCACAGTGGCCATCGTGAAAACGAAATAGCCGATCAGCTGGCCAATCGTGGTATTGACGAGCTTTAAATGCATTCTATTGCGTGCGCAGCTCCACCCTCAGATAAAATATTGACCATACATAGATAAACAGGCAGATAAATAGAGACCATGAGACAGATTGTTCTTGATACAGAAACTACCGGCCTAGAGACCTCTCAGGATCATCGGATTATCGAGATCGGCTGTGTCGAAATGGTCAATCGCAAGCTCACGGGCCGCCATTATCATCAGTACGTCAATCCTCAGCGCAAGGTCGACGAGGGTGCCATGGAAGTGCATGGTATTAGCGATCAATTTCTTGAAGACAAACCGTTGTTTGAAGCCATATCTCCAGAATTCTTCGAGTTTATCAATGGCGCAGATTTAATTATTCACAATGCCCCCTTTGATATTGGTTTTATCAATCACGAGACATCCAAGCTGCGACCAAAGCCCAAGTCCATAGAGAGCGGTTGTCGCATTATTGATACTCTGGCACTGGCGCGGCAGAAACACCCAGGACAGAAAAATAATCTCGACGCACTCTGCAAACGTTATGGCGTAGATAACTCCCAGCGCGACTTGCACGGCGCCTTACTGGATGCGGAGATTCTGGCAGATGTCTATCTGCTGATGACCGGTGGTCAGGTCAGCCTCAATATGAGCGACTCATCTGACGGTGATGGGGGCGAGATGAATACCGCCTCAACTATTCGTCGCCTCCCGACAACCCGTCCGCCACTGCGCGTTATTGCCGCCAGCGCACAGGAACTGGATGATCACCATAAAAAACTGGATGCCATCAAGGCCGCCAGTGGTGAATGTATCTGGCAAAATACTGGCGAATAATAAGTTGTCGTCACAACAGCCAACCAGCCCAGAAGCGAACCTTCTCAGCCAGGCCCCCCTTAAAAAAGCGGATTTTGAACAGCTCTTTCAATGGCTGCCTCAGTCGGTTAGCAGCCGTGATCTATTTCGTCTAAATCGCCAGTTGAATGAGCTGCAGCGGCTGTGGATGTCTAAAAAAGATATCGCAGTGGCCTGGCAGAAATGGTCGGCCAATGCGTTGCGGGCCAACGTTCAGGTGGTTGCACGTCAGCAAACAGTGCCTACAATCAAATTTCCTGATCTTCCCGTCAGCGCTCGCTCCGAAGAAATTCGCGAACTGATCATGGACAATCAAGTGGTGGTTATTGCCGGCGAAACTGGCTCGGGTAAAACCACACAGATCCCAAAAATATGCCTGCAGGCAGGGCGTGGTGTACGCGGTCTTATTGGCCACACCCAGCCCCGTAGAATTGCTGCACGCACCGTGGCAGACCGTATTGCCAGCGAATTAAAAACGCCCCTCGGCGATATCGTGGGCTATCAGGTCCGTTTCTCCGATCAGAGTTCACCAAAGAGCCTAATCAAATTAATGACCGACGGTATATTGTTGGCTGAAATCCAGAACGATAAATTTCTCAGTAAATATGACACGCTTATTATTGATGAGGCCCATGAACGCAGCCTGAACATTGATTTTCTTTTGGGCTATTTAAAAAGCCTGCTGCGACAGCGCCCAGATCTAAAATTAATTATTACCTCCGCTACCATCGATGTCGAAAAGTTCTCCAAGCATTTTGATGATGCACCTGTAGTCGAAGTGTCAGGGCGAACCTTTCCTGTAGAAATTGTATACAGCACCGATGACGACCTCGACAGCGACCGAGATCAGAAAATTATAGATTGCCTGCAGGATATTCAAGCCAACCAGAAAGCCGGCGATGTATTAGTATTTTTGAGTGGCGAACGAGAAATTCGTGAAGCCAATCTGGCGATTAAGCGCGCTCAGCTTCCCCACACAGAAGTAGTCCCCCTCTATGCGCGATTGAGTCTTGCAGAGCAGAGTAAAATATTTTCACCCCATAAGGGCAGGCGAGTTATTTTAAGTACCAATGTTGCGGAAACCTCATTGACCGTTCCCGGTATTGGCTATGTGATCGACACAGGCCGCGCACGGTTGTCCCGCTACAGCTTCCGTACTAAGGTACAGCGCCTGCCTATTGAAGCTATTTCTCAAGCCAGTGCCAATCAACGTGCGGGTCGCTGTGGCCGAGTAAGCGATGGCATCTGCTATCGGCTATACAGTGAAGAAGACTATAACAACCGTCCTGAATTTACCGACCCTGAGATTGTGCGGACCAATCTAGCCGCGGTTATATTGCAAATGTTACATCTCAATATTGGTGATATTCGCAGCTTCCCCTTTGTTGATCCGCCCGATAACCGCATGATCAACGACGGCTTTAAATTGCTCGAAGAGCTGCAGGCCGTAACGGCCAATGGCAAGTTAACCGCACTGGGTAAACAGCTGACCTCGGTGCCCCTAGACCCAAGATTTGGGCGGATGATTTTACAGGCCGCAAAAACCGGTTCCCTCAGTGAAGTGATGATTATCACCACTGGACTGAGCATCCAGGATGCCCGAGAGCGTCCCGCTGATAAACGTCAGGCAGCTGACCAGTGTCATAAGCAGTGGCAAGACGAAGATTCAGATTTTGTGTCCCTGTTGAACCTGTGGCGTCATTTCGAAAGCAAGCGTCAAGAGCTGTCGAGTAACCAATACAGTAAATACTGTCGTGCTAACTACGTTTCATTTTTGCGCATGAAAGAATGGCGCGACCTTCATCATCAGGTCCACACCGCCTGTCGCGCACTTAAACTTAGAGATAACGACAAGCCCGCCGAATATTCTGCCATCCATCAGGCCATCCTTTCTGGGCTGTTAGGCCAGGTGGGCATACGGGAAGAAAAATGGGAATTTCTGGGCACTAGAAACCGTAAGTTCTTCATCTTCCCCGGTTCTGGTCTGAGCAAAAAACCGCCGAAGTGGATAATGGCCGGTTCCTTAATGGAAACCGCCAAACAGTACGCCCTCAATGTGGCTAAAATTGATTCCGACTGGCTGGAGTCGCTGGCAGGTCATCTGGTAAAAAAGACCTATAGCGAACCTTTCTATCATCAGAAAGCCGGCCAGGTGATGGCCAAAGAGCGGCAGACGCTGTTCGGCTTAACCATTGTTGAGGCCAAGAACACTGTCTATGGCAATGTTGCACCAGTGGAAGCCAGGGCTGTGTTTATTCAGCAGGCGCTAGTGGAAGAGGGCTATCGCGGCAAGGGCAGTTTCTACAAGCACAATCATAAGCTAGTCGAAGAATTACAGGCTCTGGAAGATCGTTTCCGCCGCCGAGATTTACTCGCCGAGCAAAAGGTTATTTATAGTTTTTACGACGAGCGGGTTCCTGAGGGAATTTATAATCTGCCGGCATTCGAGAAATGGCGTAAAAGTGCCGAGCAAGAAAACCCAACACTGCTCAATATAAATAAAGACTCCCTGTTACTTCGCGGTCTGGCCGAAGATGAAGAGGCCCAGTTCCCAGAAATGGTCACCTGCGACGGTATCGAGTTTGAGCTGAGTTACCACTTCCAACCAGGTCATGAGCAGGATGGCGTCAGCGCGATTATTCCATTGGCATTATTGCACCAGCTTCCACGTTACTTTTTCGATTGGCTGGTGCCGGGTATGTTGCGGGACAAATGTATTGCTTTGGTGAAGAGCTTGCCTAAGCAGACAAGACGTCACTTTGTGCCCGTTCCAGACTATGTGGACAAAATACTATTGCAGGTTCAGGCCCAGGATCGACCGATCACAGAGGTGCTTGCTGAGCAGCTTAAAAGACAGACCGGCATGACAGTGAACAACGAAGATTGGAAGGCAGATAATCTCGATCCCTGGTATCGCATGAATTTTATTCTCCAAGACGAAGCGGGCAAAACCGTTGCCATGGCCCGCAGCTTGGAACAGCTGCAACGAGACTTTAAACAGCAGATTAGTGCGGGCCTAGAACAGCAGGCCTCCGACGACTCGATCTCTCGTCAGGATATTATCGAGTGGGACTTTGCCGAGTTACCCCAAGAGGTGCAGCTTAAGCGCGGCAAGATAAACATCAAGGCCTGGCCCGCGCTAAAAGACTGCGGCGAATCCGTGGCTATCGAGGTACTAGACAACCCTTTGGCCGCCGATAGAGTCAGCCGTCAGGGTCAGCTGCGGTTGGCATTGTTAAAGGGTCGTGAACAGGTTAAGTATCTCAGCAAACATCTGTTGCGCGGTACCGAACTTGCTTTAAAAGCGGCCGCTATCGGCAACCGTCAGGATCTGGTTAACGCGCTTATTAGTACCAGCTTCCAAGAGGCGATCTTTATCGGCAAAGGGGTTATTCGCGAACAGGAAAGTTTTGATCAAGCCTATCAGGCGGGTATAGGCCAGGTGGTGGATATAGCCCAGCAGCACGCCGCCAATATTGAAGCGGTGTTGCCTCAGTTGCATAGCAACCAGAAGCAGTTGCGGTCACTGGGCTTAACTGCGATTTACGCAAAAAATGATATTAATCAGCAGGTTAGCTGGTTATTTTCCCCAGAAACACTGACCCATTCTAATCTCGGTCAAACTGGGCAGTACCCCCGCCTAATTCGCGGTGTACAGATAAGAATAGAAAAGCTGGCCTCACAGATTGCCAAAGACCGAGGCTATATTCAGGAGCTTGAAGACTTTGCCGAACCTGTGAATGCCATACAGCCCCAAACCCTTTCCTATGAATTAGAAGAGTCTATTTGGGCGTTTCGCTGGCTGCTTGAAGAGTATCGCGTATCGCTGTTTGCCCAGCAGTTAAAAACCCGCGTTCCCGTTTCTGAAAAGCGGCTCAAAAAACATTGGCTAGACATCCATGATCGGTTGCGCAGGTACCTCGTAGAGGGCGGCTAATTAGTCTGGCTTAAATGACTCCAAGGCCCTAGGCTAAAAAAAATCGTAGGATATGAAACTTCCCTATATTCATTCAGTCTGAATAGCATCTTGAAACCATACTGGTTCTTGATTTATGGATAACAACTAGTCTCTTAAGGAGAAACATCTAATGGCTAAACAAACAATTAAACCTTTGGCAGCAGCCTGTGGCGTTGCATTTATGGCATCTTTAGCACTGTCACCAGCGACATTGGCGGCAGAAAATCCTTTCCAGGCAGACCAACTCTCATCCGGCTATAACCTGGCTGCCCATCATGCCGAAGGCAAATGCGGTGAAGGTAAATGTGGTGAGGGCAAGAAGGCTAAAGAAGGCAAATGTGGCGAAGGTAAGTGCGGTGAAGGTATGGACGGTGGCGACAAAGCAGCGGGTGAAGGATCCTGCGGCGGCGACAAAGCGGAAGGTGAAGGCAAGTGTGGTGGCGAGAAAGCCGAAGGTGAAGGCAAGTGCGGCGAAGGTAAATGTGGTGGCGATAAGTAGGGCGCCGCAGATGATCTCTGAGCCGATTTCTAGCAACGCTGCTAGAGTTTCAGAACATCATGGCTAGTCCCTATCCCGTAACAGGGGCGGGACTAGGTTTAAGGCGGGCTCTTTTGGGCCCGCTTTCTTCTGTCACCACCGATGACATTCAGTTTATGGAAGTGGCACCGGAAAATTGGATTAATGTTGGCGGGCGCTATGGTAAAGCGTTTCGTGAATATACCGAAAGGTTCCCCTTTGTAATCCACGGATTGTCTCTCTCTATAGGGTCCCCAGCCCCCCTAGATTGGAATCTACTCGGCCAAATAAAGGCTTTTATGGCTGAACACTCTATCCTCAGTTACACCGAACATCTCAGCTACTGCAGTGACAGCGGCCATCTATATGATCTTATGCCTATTCCTTTTACGCCGGAAGCTGTGGACTATGTGGCCGATCGTATCAGCCAGATTCAGGACTTCTTGGGTGAGCGCATCGCCATGGAAAACGTATCCTATTACGCCGCACCCCAGCAGGAGATGTCAGAACTAGAATTTACCAATGCCGTGCTCGAAAAAGCCGACTGCAATCTATTACTCGACATCAATAATATTTACGTCAACAGTATTAATCATAGTTACGACCCGCAGAAATTTTTAGCCGCGCTGCCGGGGCATCGAGTGGTCTATGGTCATATAGCGGGCCATTATGATGAGGCAGAGGATCTTAGGGTCGATACTCATGGCGCAGATGTTATAGGCCCAGTCTGGGATCTTCTCGACTTAGCTTATAAGCAGTTTGGTGTCTTCCCAACTCTACTGGAGCGTGACTTTAATATTCCCCCAGTTGATGAATTACTGTTAGAAGTAGGGCGTATCAATAAAATCCAGCAGGCTAATATTAGGGTAACGGTCGATGCCTGATTCAGACGTTAGGATCGAATTGGAGCCAGAGTTTCAAAAAACTCAGCGCCAGTTTGCGGCGCACATCAGGCACCCAGATATTAATGCCGCGCCCACTGATCTCGAAGATAGACGATTAAAAATCTATCGGGATCTATTCTTTAATAATATCGAATCGTTTTTGGCCTCGGGTTTCCCCGTTCTTAAGTCCATTATTGCGCCCGACAACTGGCTTGAAATGGTACGAGACTTTGTTCATCGTCATCAGAGCCACAGCCCCTATTTTCTGCAAATTAGTGAAGAGTTTCTAAGCTACCTGCAGCAAGAGCGAGAGCCCCAGTCATCTGACCCAAGCTTTATGTTGGAGTTGGCGCATTACGAATGGGTAGAGCTAGCGCTAGATGTGTCGATCTTTGAAATCCCAAGCGATGTCGCACTAACCGGCGATGCACTCGACGAGCATCCTGTCGTGTCTCCGACCGCCTGGCGACTTTCCTATCAGTACCCGGTGCATAAGATAGGCCCTCATTATCAGCCCAGCGCCGATAATATTGAACCGGTGGGAACTGTACTTATTGTCTATCGCAATCGCGATTTAAAGGTTGGGTTTATCGAATCGAACCCAGTGACAGTAAGGTTACTTGAGATACTTGAAACCGAGCAACTTTCAGGAAGAGCGTCTATATTAAGGTTAGCGGACGAGATAAATCACCCGCAGCCTGAGAGTTTATTAGCCTTTGGTGAAGACATTATCTATAAACTTATGGATAATGACGTTATCTGCGGCTTTCGCCGCTTTTAAGTCTCATCCGCCTTGTATGCGGTGACAAACACCTAGTAGGATAGCGCTCTTAGAACGAGCCGCTGGATGCACATGATTTCCGAGTTAAATACCATGAAATATACCAAACTAATACTTACTTTGACGCTCTCCATGATGGCGTCATCAATAGTGTTGTCTGAAGAAGCTGAGCGCAACGATCGCCTCGAGAATCTCAATCGCACGGCGTTTGTTATTAACGAAACCCTAGATAATGTTTTTCTTAAGCCTGCAGCGAAAACCTATAAGGCTGCAGTGCCTGATCCTTTAGAGAAAGGCATCCTTAACGTTTTTAGTAACCTCAATGAAATTACCAATGTATTCAATGATTTATTGCAGGGCAAATTTGCCCAAGCAGGCAATGACTCGGGTCGATTCTTAATTAATATCACCGTAGGCGTTGGCGGTTTATTTGATGTTGCTCAGCGTGCGGGTCTACCAAAGAGTGAAGGGGAAGACTTTGGTCAAACCCTGGCTGTCTGGGGTGTAGGCTCAGGGCCCTATCTGATGTTGCCGCTGGTTGGCCCATCCACCTTACGCGATGCTCCCTCCAAGTTTATTGATAGCTTTGCTAATCCATTGGGTTATATGGACCATGTGGCCACCCGCAACTCAATCAGAGGGTTGGATTTGCTGGCGATGCGAGCAGATTTGTTGGCGCTGGACGATGTGATATCCGGTGATAGATACCTATTCGTGAGAGACGTTTATCTGCAGCGTAGAGAGTATTTGACCAGTGATGGTGCCATTGAAGATGACTTTGGCGATCTTGACGACTATTAACTAAATCAGTCTTGATTTATTTTCTAAGTTTGCGGATTCTCAAAGTCAGATTGGGTTAAGATGCGCACTATCAATGCTGCATGCATTACATAAGCTAATAGTTAGACAGAATGCTAAACCGATAACCCAATTAGTACTAGCCAAAGCCGGAACCGAATGAGCGAAATCAAAGGCCTAGTTCTCCTTGTTGGAGATGACGACGTTAGGCTACAGAGAGCAAAGGCAGACTTCCAAAGTGTTGGCAGGGACTGTTTGGCTGCGCCAGATTTACAGGCCATTGCCGCCCTTTGTTCAGACCCCCTTAATCAACCGGTTGTTCTCTTCTCTGCAAATATTGTCTTAACCGGCTCCGCCCCAACAAATCAAACTGACCTCCTGCGCCAACTCTGTGCCGAACACCTTATTATCATTTCGCTGCGGGAAGAAGATAAAGCTCAGATAGCGGACTATTTCAGACTCGGTGTTGCCGATGTTATTTTGCAGGGAGCAGATCAGGCAGATATCGAAAGCACATTACTGCGCATCAAGAATTTAGCCGATGCCCGTCAGCATGCCCAAGACTACAGTGCCGAGCTAAAGCGCACTAATGACGAATTACAGGAAAGCCTGCGCCTATTAAAGCAGGATCAGCTAGCCGGTCTTGAAGTACAAAAAAGCCTAATGCCCGAGAGTCCCCTCAAATTTGGCGACTACGAAATATCTCATTCTATTACCCCGTCACTGTATCTAAGCGGTGACTTTGTCGGTTATAACTTCGTATTAGATCGCTACCTTCTGTTTTACTTTGCCGATGTCTCAGGTCACGGCGCATCCTCAGCCTTTGTTACGGTACTGCTGCGCTTTATGATTGGTCGGGTTATACGCAGGCATCAATTAGAAAAAGACTATGTGGCGCTGGCTCATGCTCCCGATGGACTGGTAGAGCATATTAATAGCCAATTGCTGGCCACAGGCCTAGGCAAGCATCTAACCATTGTTGCCGGCTCCCTAGATACAGAGACCAATACGCTGCGTTATGTGGTTGGCGCACAGCAGCCCCAGCCCATATTAATAACCGATGGCAAAGCAGAGTACTTGCCCGGAAAAGGCAAGCCGGTAGGCATATTTGAAGATGCCAACTGGGTCATCGAAGAGCTTGCCCTGCCAGAGGAGTTTGCTCTCGTACTGCTGTCGGACGGTGTGTTCGATCTGGTGCCAGATAAAGATCTAGTTGATAAAGAGCAGACATTACTCCGATATCTAGCGGCCGGTTCAGGTGATATTAATAACCTAAAAGAAAAGCTATTTATTGATTACATTGAAGACCCTCAAGACGATATTTCCGTGTTGCTACTGTCCCGAGGCATGACTCGATGAGCTCCGGGAAAATACTGGTATCAGATGAGCAGGGCAACTACCTATTAAAGTTCAGTGGCGATGTTCGTGTCACGCTCTGCGGTTCATTAAATCGCCATATGGAAACTATCTTTGGCAGTGAGCATGTTAAGCAGGTAGTAGTGGATATGCTTGAAGCAGAATGTGTCGACAGTACGACCCTGGGCCTCATGGCCAAGCTGGGCCTCTACTGCCGCAAGGAATACGGCATTAATGTGCAGGTATTTTGTCAGAATCCGAGTATCTTACGCACCCTCGATTGCATGGGCTTTGATGAAATATTTGATATCTTTCAAGAGGTGCCAGATATTGATGCCGAACTCCACGAGATCGGCAGTGTGAACACAGAGATAGATGAGATTCGTCAGCAGGTGTTAGAAGCTCACAAGCTGCTTATGGCACTTAATCCGGATAACAGTAAAGAATTTACCGACCTGATCAGAGCGCTAGAATCAGGTCAGTAATGTTGTGCCTAGCTCTGGTTTTTAGCGGCTAGCTTGCAGCGAATAAAGTCACTGTGCAGAATATGCAGTAAATCAGCCACTCGGCGAATAATTCCCTCCTCATGCTTATCCAAATGACCATCGGCAAATGCCACACGCCACATCGCCATCATTAGTGCCATTTTCTTATCATGGTCATAATGGGCATTAATCTCGCGGGTAAACTGATACAGGGAAGTGGCTTCAGCGACTTCGTCCCGTGACAGTAAAATTAACTCATCAATTTGCTCACTACTGATGTCTAGCATCTCGCTTAGGGTGCCGCTGATTGACTGCAGCTCCTGCTCGTCGAGATTACCATCAATAACCATCACCTCAATCAACAGAGCAGCGGTCGCCAACTGCTCAGTCGTCAGTGTATTGTCGTCGGCTTCAACAACGTTCTTATTAAAAAATGCTTTAATTTTATTTATCATTAGCTGAGATCTTTTAACCAGGTTTCGAGTTTAATTTGGTCGGCCACAAAGCTGCGGATACCATGAGAGAGTTTTTCGGTTGCCATAGGGTCTGCATTTAACTCGTAGCGAAAAGCACTCTCGCCTGCAAGTTTGTAACGGATAGTGGCGCCAGTATCGGCTGGGTTTAACTTGCGCTCGAGCACGCCAAAATCATCGTCCAGCGCCTGTAGTAATTGCGGGCTAATAGTCAGTCGATCACAGCCAGCCAACTCAGTAATTTCATCGGTGTTTCTAAAGCTCGCGCCCATAACGACCGTCTTGTAACCGCTCTGTTTGTAATAGTTGTAGATGCGGGTTACCGACTGCACGCCGGGGTCATCGGCTGGGGCGTATTCTGTTAGGCCCGTTGATGCTTTGTACCAATCAAGAATTCTACCGACAAAAGGTGAGATCAAAAATGCACCAGCATCGGCGGCTGCCACTGCCTGAGTAAAGTTAAACAGCAATGTTAGATTGCAGTTAATACCTTCTTTCTCAAGCTGTTCTGCCGCCTTAATACCTTCCCAGGTAGAGGCCATTTTAATTAGCACGCGTTCTTTGCCAATGCCTGCCTGTTCGTAAAGAGCAATCAGTTCGCGGGCCTTAGCGATAGAAGCAGTAGTATCAAAAGATAACCGGGCATCCACCTCAGTGGAAACACGACCGGGAATCTGTTCAAGAATTTTCTGACCGAAACCCACGGCCAGGCCATCCATACAGGCGGCAACCTGCTCATTGCTCGAGAGCCTGCCATTCATAGTGGTCGACACCACGCCATTAACAAGATCGCGATAGGCCGGCATCTGTGCGGCTTTTAATAGCAGAGAAGGGTTGGTGGTGGCATCCTCTGGTGAGTACTGAGCAATGGCATCAAAATCGCCAGTGTCCGCGACTACAGTCGTCATTTCTTTTAGCTGGGCCAGCTTACTTTTGTTGCTGCTCATTAACTTATTACTCCGGATGTTTTTTCTAATGCGGTGGTTAAAACCTCAATGGTAGCTCCAGGTTTAAACGCGTTTTCACTAATATGACGTCTATACAGGCGAGCACCTGGCATACCGTGAAACAGACCCAAAATATGTCGGGTCATGGCGTTTAGTTTGGTACCTTTACTGAGTTCATTATCTATATAGTGTAAAAACTCAGCTGCTATTTGTTCGCGTGTTTTTATAGGGTCGATACTGCCGTAGATATCTTGATCCACCCGAGCCAGCAAGTATGGATTGGTATAGGCCTCACGCCCAACCATCACGCCATCGAGATGCTGTAGATGCTCACTCGTCTGCTCAAGGGTAGTCACGCCACCGTTAATAATGATCTCTAAGTGCGGAAAATCTTTTTTCAGCTGATAGACCCGATCATAGTTTAGTTCAGGGATTTCACGGTTTTGTTTTGGGCTCAGACCCTTTAGCCAGGCCTTGCGTGCATGGACCAAAAAGACCTCGCAGCCACTCTCGGCAACTCGGCCAACAAAGTCGCGCAGAAACTCATAGGAATCATAGTCATCGACACCAATACGGTGCTTGACCGTAACGGGCAGGTCTACGGCATCGCGCATTGCCGATATGCAGTTCGCCGTTATCTCTGCATCTTTCATCATTACGGCGCCAAACATACCATTTTGCACACGATCGCTAGGGCAGCCACAGTTTAAATTAATTTCCGCGTAGGCATATTCCGCGGCCATTTTACAGGCCTTAGCTAAATCTTGCGGGTTGCTGCCGCCGAGCTGAAGAGCCACTGGATGCTCGAAGGCATCCATCTGCAAGTGATGGTCAGAGTCGCCATGAAGAATTGCACCCGTAGTTAACATTTCCGTATATAGCATGGACTGCTTACTGATCAGGCGCAGAAAATAGCGACAGTGGCGATCGGTCCAGTCGAGCATAGGGGCAACACAGAATTTGCGGTCAATCATGGAGAGTCAGGCTATTGTTTGTGGCTGCCGATTTTACACACTTTTTCTCCCTCATGCGCTGTTCAGGGTGAGTGTTTAATAAGGCTTTTTCGGATCGACACCGGGATCAGAATGATTCTTATTGCTAGGGATAATAGGCGTGCGGAACCTTCAATATCAGAATTAAATGCAATCATATATGATATCTATATGCCGTTGAATGCTTATATAATATCATTAAAGATATTTTATGTTGCATATATATCTCTAGCTACTGTATTGTATCTACAGCACTAATTTAGTGGTAATAGGAAATAGTGAGGGAGCCGGTTCTAAGTAAAAAACATCAGGGTAGCTAGCATGAAAATCGATTATTTAACGCCAGAGGGTGCAATCCTCTCCGAAATGGGACTTAGGCTGGCGCGCGTGCGCAAACAGCAGGGCTTCTCGCAAACCCGTTTGGCTGAAGAAGCGGGTATTGGCGTCGCAACGCTACGTCGTATCGAATCTGGTCAGGACGGCCAGCTAGCCTCGTGGCTCAAATTAATGAAAGCTCTGCGAATGACCGCAGCCGTTGATGGATTACTACCAGAAACCTTTGATTCACCCATGGCTGAAGTTCTTTATAAGGCTAAGCAAAGTAAAAAAGGGCAGGTTACTGAGCAGGGCATTCGCTGGGGTGATGAAAGCGAATGACCACCGCGACGGTAAAGCTCTGGGGCACTACTATTGGCTACGTCGCCATGGACAGTGACGAGCGCTTTGCGAGGTTTGAATATGACCCTGAGTTTGAAGGCTTAGGTATTGAACCCGCACCCCTAATGATGCCTGTGCAGGGGCGGCGAATCTATCAGTTCCCCGATCTTCATCCTCGATCATTTCACGGTATGCCGGGGCTTATTGCTGACAGTTTGCCAGACAAATATGGGCAGCGTCTGATTGATGTATGGCTGGCACAAACCGGACGCAAGCCTAAAGACTTTAATGCAGTGGACCGTCTCTGTTATACCGGCAAGCGTGGCATGGGCGCCCTAGAATTCGAACCCTCAGCAGGGCCGGATAAAAGCGACGATAAATTATTAGCCATAGAAGACTTAACGGCGCTCGCCTCAATGGCCTTTGCCAGCAAGGAAACCTTGGATACTAAATTCAGCGAAGCTGCGGAACAAACATCTAATACAAAGGACGGGTTGCTGGATATTCTTAGAGTCGGCACCTCCGCGGGCGGCGCGCGAGCCAAAGCCGTTATCGCGTTCAACCCGCAAACCAAACAGGTACGTTCCGGGCAGCTAAATCTGCCCACTGGCTTTGAACATTGGCTGATCAAATTTGACGGTGTTAAATTTAGCGGCGACTGGGGTGTCGCAGATCCCTCAGGCTATGGCCTACTCGAATACAGCTACTACCTGATGGCAAAAGAGTGCGGCATCGACATGATGGAAAGCCGTATCCTGTCCGAAAATGGTCGCAATCACTTTATGACACGCCGTTTTGACCGAGATGCCGACGGCGGCAAGAAGTTTGTTCAGACCTTCGCCGCACTAACTCATTACGACTATTATGAAAGCGGTTATCATTCCTACGAGCAGTTATTTATGGCCATGAAACGATTGGGTATTCCCAAACGCGCCTTCGAAGAACAGTTCCGCCGCGTGGTATTCAATATTGTTAGCTGTAACCAAGATGACCATGTTAAAAATTTCGCCTTTATGATGGACAGACGCGGCAACTGGGATCTGTCTCCCGCCTATGATCTCTGTCATGGAGAGGGCAGCGAATTTACCCGCAATCATCAGCTAAGTATCAATGGCAAAACCAATAACTTTGACCGTCAAGATTTAAAACAGTTGGCGCAATATGCCGGCCTGCCTCGGGGTAGTGAAAAGCACATTATTCAGCGCACAGTAGAGGCCTTTGCCCAATGGAAAACGGTGGCGGTTGATCTTGGTATTCCAGCCAACTTGCAGGAACATGTTTTGCGCACCCTGCGGTTACAAATATAACCCCCTGAATTAATACTGATTGCTAGAAAGGTAGGATTGCTTTAGGTTAGGCCTATAAACGAACGAGCCGTATCTTAAAAAGAGCTCGATGAAAAAGCATAATAAACTAGGGTGATCCAATGAAACTGATTACAGGCCAGAGAATTCTCTGCAAACTGAGCAATGTGGGGCCAGGACTCGGCGGATCATCACTCAACACTCTTCGGGCCACCTACGACAGTTTTGACAAACTATTTGGTAGCGGTTCTCGGTCTGATGTCACTACCGAGGACCGGTCAATCGATGTTGGTGAGCGCGAGTTAGGAATCAGAATTTATCGACCCACCAAGGCTACGCCAAAACTGACCATGGTCTACTTTCATGGTGGCGGCTATGCGATTGGTAGTTTTAAAAGTCACCATGGTTTCTGCAGCCTACTGACCAGTCGGGCCAATATAAACCTGATTTCCGTAGATTATCGACTGGCACCTGAAAGTCCGTTCCCCGGCCCGTTGCAAGATGGTTTAGATGCCTGGAACTGGGTGACAGAGCATGCAGCTGAGCTGGGTATTGAGCAGACAAAAATTGGCATGGGCGGTGATAGTGCTGGCGGTAATTTGGCAGCGGTTTTATCCATGCAGACCTTCGGGGATTTGTTACAAGGAGAGTTGAGCGTCGCCCCAAGCTTTCAGTTTTTACTTTATCCCTGGGTCGATATGAGCGGTGAGTCAGATTCGATTCGGCGTTTCGGTAAGGGCCTCATATTAACTCAGGAAACTATGACGTTTTTCCGTGACGCCTATGTACCCAAAGCCGCTGAATCTAAGGCACTTAAAACTAGCCCAATACTTTGTGAGGATATGAGCTCAACGCCAGATACGTTGGTGGTGACCGCGGAATACGATGTATTGAGAGATGAAGGTCTAGCCTTTGTTGAGAAATTACAGCAAGCAAAGGTGTCGGTATCACATCTTCATTTACCGGACTGTACTCATGGATTTATTTCAACGGGCAAATTTAGCCCCGCAACAGGCAGGCGCTTAAATGAAGTCGCCGCGATGCTTGCTAAATACGCTGCTAACATCTAATAGTTAAAGGGCCGGTAGTTATAAAGTTAAAAGGATTCAGATAGGGAACGTCTGAGAGGTTACTTTCCGCGAGGCTACACAATCAAATAGGGAAGGATACCCACCATGAATTCGTTCAAAGAATTTGATGAGATACTATCTATTGATAAGCAGCATCTGTTTATGATGAAACTCGGTGGTAAAACTATTGAGCTGGAATCATACCATCGAGAAATTGCCCACATTGAATTGCATTCGGGAGTTCCCCAGACCATTAATGGGCAGTTCAATATCGCCAGAAACATGGCCCTGTATACCTACTTTTTTTATTCTCTTGGTTCTGAAGTGCAGCTTAAAAGCTACACCATTATCGAGCATGCCCTGCGTATTAAAGCCAACCGCCAAGACCTGATGCTGCGCCAGTTACTGATCAAAGCCAACCAAAAGAACTGGCTCTGTGATGCTCGATTTCGGCATATAAAAGAGCCAGATTTGGACAACCATTACTGTGATTCGCTGCCCAAGGTATTACCACAACTGCGCAATGAGTCTGCTCATGGCGTACCGCCGCTGGTGTGGGACTGCGTAGGCCATATTGAGAAATGTGCCGATCTGGTTAATCAGCTATTTGTTGTCCCCAGAAAAATTAGTTGCCACTAAGTTTCGGTGAACGGTGTGTCATTGTTTGATTGAGAATAATAGTCGACTCGATATCCTCGACCTGATCAACATTGGCCAGCTTATCTTTTAGAAACGACTCAAAAGTCTGTAGATTTTGAGTCGCTATTCGCAGTACATAATCATGTACCCCCGCCAGCACGCAACATTCTAAAACCTCTGGAAGCAGTTCAATGGCCGACTCAAATTCTGCGGCATTGCTTGAGGTGTTCTTGCTGAGCTTCACAAACACAAAAGCAGAGACATTAATGCCCAACATACCGTGGTCGAGGCGGGCACTGTATTGTTGAATGAGCCCGCTTTGCTCCAGCTTGCGCAGACGGCGTAGGCAGGGCGTCTGGGATAGATTTACCCGCTCAGACAGTTCCGCATTACTAATGCGCGCATTGGCCTGCAATACATTGAGAATCTTAATGTCGATAGCATCTAGATTTAGGGGTTCTGAGGGCATAATCATCTAATAATATTTAATAAAGGAGTGATATCGTACATTAAACTAGGGTTTGTCGGTATTATTTGACCGAAACGGCCATAACCTTTTTGTTATTATTTGTCTCTTTATAGAACCCCAATCAGGCGGAAAATACAGATGACAGTTAAGGCCCAGGCTCTCGATAAATGGATTCGCAATGAGTTCAGAGCAATAAACTCGGAACTCGAAGAGCTCTATTTCAACCTCCCAGATCGTCAAGCCAGCACTGATATTGGCACAGAGCTAAAGCAGCAGCTCGTAGATCAGGGAACCACACTGATTACCGACCTGCTCAATGAAGGCAATACCGACGAAGGCTTTGATAGCGGCTTTGATTTATTGGGCAATGTGGGTTTTTATATGGCCGCTTGCCGGCGTCACGAAATCACTGAGCCCTCTAGAGAAACTCGCTCACCGCTTCAGGAAGCCTCAGCGCTGGCCATGCAGCTGGGCGCCTCTCTGGGGGTTATTCCCCGTTTTGCCTCCTGCCATTTGGAAACCCACAACCGCGCGATTAATGGCATCTATAAAACATTCACGCAACTCGATGACGAAAAAGTCTTTCTCGATTACAACACCCGCAGCGTGTTTGCATTTATCCGCGCCTCTGAAGCGCTGCGTCAAATTTTGCCCCTAGGGGTTTCCCATCCGGTGACCTACGATTTGCTACTCACCGCCAAAGCAGCCCTAGAAGAGGTGTATCACAACAATCAAATCCTTTTCGAAAAACTCGATATCGACCGTTTTTTCTACTGTGTAAGACCCTATTACCGACCCCATCGCGTGGGTCTGCATGAGTATCGAGGGGCCAACGCTGGGGACTTTGCCGGCATCAATGTTATCGATTTACTACTGGGCCTCTGTCAGGCTGATGACCCTTATTACTCTCAACTTCTCGTCGATAAGTTTCTGTTTATGCGACCAGAAGATCAGCTAGTACTGCGCGATGCCATGCGACGCACCAGCTTATTAGATAGTTTTATGGATATCGCTAGCGAGCAACGCAACGAACCCTGGCTACAAAAAAACCTCGCACTATTTTTAGAGGTTTGCCATGCCCATGGCCAAACTGCGTTGCAGCACCATGAACAGTTGGTGCGCAAGTTTATCGAAAAGCCCGCAGACAATGCCGACCTCACCGACACCAAAGGGCTAACGGCCAGTGGGCCACCCTTACCGGTCCTACTCAAAGGGCTGCGCAAACTCTGTGATATGCGCTGTGCGGCCGATGTTGATGGCGAGTTTAGAACCCGATTTAAAGATATTGAACAACTAAAAGGTTGTCTGGTATGAGCACACTTTTACCCGCATTCGCGGCCCATAAAGGCACCTATTTATTGAGCCATTCCGTAGGTCTGCCATTACAGGATGCTCAGCAGGCTGCAGAAAAAGCATTTTGGCAGCCATGGCAGCAGGCCGATGGGGAAATTTGGACCCATTGGTTAGTCGCCATTGATGGTTTTCGCACACAGCTGGCGACATTGTTAAAAGGAGAAAAGGGTAGTTTCTGCCCACAGACCAGCCTCTCAAGTGCGGTGGCAAAAATTATCGATTCACTGTCATTGGATCCAAGTAAAAAGTCTATTTTACTCAGCGAAGAAGATTTCCCGTCCATCGCCTTTGCATTGCAGCAGGCCGCAGGCGAGGGATACGCACTAAAATTTATACCGACAGATTCCGATCTTGCAGATATCGATGTTTGGGATCAACAGATGACAGCCGATGTGGGCATGGTGCTGGTGACCCAGGTACAGTCCAATAATGGTCGCCAGTTGCCGGTGCAAAAAATTACCGAACTCAGTCATAGCAAAGGTATTTTATCGCTAGTCGATATTGCCCAGTCAGCGGGTATTCTGCCCATTAGCCTAGTGGACTGGCAGGCTGACTTTGTACTGGGCTCCTGCGTGAAATGGATTGGTGGTGGCCCAGGTGCGGCCTTTATGTGGGTTAACCCAGAGATTATTGATCGCTGCGAGCCCAAAAATGTCGGCTGGTTTTCCCACGAAAATCCCTTCGAATTTGATATTCATCATTTTCGTTACGCCGCAGATGCCCTACGATTTTGGGGTGGTACGCCCTCGGTATATCCCTATGTGGTGGCAGCCCATAGCTTAGAAGTTGTTAACCGCACTGGCGTTGAACATATTCGTGCTCATAATATTATGCTGGCAGATAAGATTATTCAGGCATTGAGTCCCGCTGTATTAGTCTCACCACCTGAGCCCGAGTTACGTAGTGGAACCCTGATTCTACATTTTGCTGATCGTCAGGCAGCGCTAATAAAGCGTTTACAGGATCAGCATATTCACTTTGATAGTCGCGCCAAGGGTATTCGTCTGTCTCCTCATCTGTGCAATAACAGTCAGCAAATCGATTCATTATTGGATAGTTTTTAATGTCAAGATAGGCTGAATGGTCTTAGCAAGCTCGATGTTTCGGAGTAATGAATATTAAAGTATTCTTAGCCCATAAAAATTTGTCACTAAGAGCAAAACACTATGGGTAAAACAGGATTGAACCGTCGACAATTACTGCAGGGCTTTGGAGCAAGTTTAGGCGTATTGGCACTGCGAGGCTTTGAGGTCCAGGCTGCATCACCGGTCTATTTTACCCATGGTATTGCCAGTGGCGACCCGCTCTCTGATCGAGTGATACTCTGGACGCGACTGCTGCCCGGTAATGGCCAAGACGAGACTATTCAATGCACATGGCAGGTTGCTATAGATCGCGAGTTTAAGCAGATACTGAGTACCGGCGAAGCATCAACCTCTGCCCAACAAGATTACTGCCTCAAAATAGATGCTGCGGGACTCTCCGCAAACCAACATTATTTTTATCGATTTATCGCCGAGGGGATTACTAGTCCCGTGGGTATGACCCGCACCTTACCAGTGGGTGATATCAATGAATTTCGACTGGGCGTCTGCTCCTGCTCAAACTATCCCCAGGGCTACTTTAACGTTTACCGCCATATGGCCAATACAGATTTGGATCTAGTGCTCCATCTGGGTGACTACATCTATGAATACGCCGAAGGTGTTTATGCCAACTCCGTGGCCACAGATGAACTGGCCCGCAATGTAGAGCCGCTCAATGAAATTCTGAGTATCGAAGACTACCGCATGCGTTATGGCCTCTATCGTACAGACGCCGATTTACAGGCAGTCCATGCACGGCATCCGTTTATCTGCGTCTGGGATGATCATGAGCTGGCCAACGATAGCTGGAAAGACGGTGCCGAAAACCATAATGATGGCGAGGGGGACTTTAAAGCGCGACTGCATAGCGCGCGACAGGCTTATCATGAATGGATGCCTATCCGCACCACGGATCTTGGTGATCAGGCCCCTATCTACCGAAGCTTTAAGCTCGGCAATCTGGCAGATCTTATGATGCTGGATACTCGGCTTCACGGTCGTGATCGCCCCTTAGATTACGCGGCTGATCTTCCTATGCAGTCGGGTTTATTCAATACGTCTACAGCTACCTTAGTCAGTGAAGAGGAGGGCGCGCTAATACCCGCCCAACAGCTAGAGCGAATTAACCTGCCCTTTGATTTTTCCAGTGGCAGCCCAGTTGCCATCACCGACTATCAGCGTATTAAAAACCTAACCTCAGAGACCCTGCCCGAAGGTTGGTACTTTTTACCGGACGCCGAGCGCTTCAAAACTCAGGCGCTTATTGCCCCCGACAGAACGATATTGGGCGCAGACCAAGAGCACTGGTTAGACTCAGAGTTACAGGCCAGTAAAGCGCGGGGTACCACCTGGCAGATACTCGGCCAGCAGGTGTTGATTGGAAAATTAGGACTTCCAGTTCTCACCGACGAAGAGCTTAAGCTAGAGCAGACAGTGCCAGAGTATCGTCCTCTATTACAGATGATGCAGACCCTGGCCAAAGACAGTCTCCCGTTTAACCTTGATGCCTGGGATGGTTATGCAGCCTGTCGAGATCGTGTATTTACGAGTCTCGCCAAACATGGGGTTAACCCTGTAGTGCTGGCCGGAGATACCCACAATGCCTGGGCCTTTAATCTGGCAGACAGTGCGGGGCAGGCCATGGGTATTGAAATTGGTACCCCTGGTGTGAATAGCCCGGGCCTAGAAACGTATCTCGAAACCGAGCCAGAAGTACTGGGTCAGGCCATGCGCAATGCCAGCCCAGAGCTTTTCGCGGTAGACACCGCACGCCGCGGTTGGTCTGAGTTAGTGTTAACCCCAGAGGCCGCAACTAACCAATGGCACTTTGTGAGTACAGTCTTAGATCGAGAGTTCACAGTATCCAGCGGAGACAAACAGGTCTGCCGAGAGGGCGATAAAAAATTCTCCTAAATGGCTCGCTTAAAAGACAGGCCCCATGGCGAGGTTTCTAAGCGTTACCGTTAGCGAAGGCCCTCAAGACCGGCTACAATCCCGCCATGAATTTTGATCACCAAACCTTTCTTAAATCCCTCACCCAGGGCCCCGGTATCTATCAGATGTACGATAGTGAGGGCCAGATACTCTATGTGGGTAAGGCGAAGAATCTTAAGAACCGGGTCACCAGCTATTTCCGGAAAACTGGACTTACCGTAAAGACCGCAGCGCTAGTAAAACGCATTGCGCAAATTGATGTAACGGTGACCGAGACAGAAACCGAAGCACTGATCCTCGAACACAATCTGATCAAGCAGTATCAACCGCCCTATAATATTTTATTGCGGGACGATAAAAGCTACCCCTATATTTTTCTGTCAGACAAAGACAAATGGCCGCGTCTGTCTTTTCATCGTGGCCCGAAAAAAGCCAAAGGCACCTACTTTGGGCCCTTTCCCAGTGTTAATGCAGTGCGTGAAAGTATGTCTTTTTTACAGAAGACTTTTAAGGTCCGCCAATGTGAAGATGTATTTTTTAAGAACCGTTCCAGACCCTGCCTGCAATACCAAATTAAACGCTGTACTGCGCCCTGTGTTGAATTTGTCACACCCGAAGACTATGCCTCCGATGTGGATTTAACTCGGCAGTACCTCGACGGCAAGGGCGAAAAAATACTCAAGCAGCTCGAACAGGACATGGAGAAGGCCAGTGCCGAGCTAGCCTTCGAGAAGGCCGCTGACAGTCGCGACCAGATAGCCGCACTGCGCCAGATTCAAGCACAGCAGATGATCGAGAAGGGCAAGGGCACCGTGGATGTGGTTGCCGGTGCCGTGACCAATGGTCAGGCCTGTGTACATATACTCTACGTGCGTCAGGGTCGTATTCTGGGCAGTCGCAGTTACTACCCGAAAGCGCCGCTGGCAGAAGAAGTCACGGATCTACTTGAAGAGTTTTTACCGCAGCTGTATCTGGCTGGCGGCGGGCGACCCGATCTGCCCAAGGAAATAATTGTTAATGCGCCAGTCGAGAATAGCCAGCCACTCATCGATGCTCTAAAGCAAAGGGTAGGGCGCAACATAGAAATACGCGACTCCGTGCGAGGCTTTCGCGCCAAGTGGGTTGAACTGGCGCAGCGCACCGCTGAACAAAACTTGGCAGGCAAGCTGGCGTCCAAGAAAACTCTGCAGCAACGTTTTGAATCGCTGCGGGAAACCTTGGAACTTGAGCAAACTCCAGAGCGTCTAGAGTGCTTCGATATCAGCCACAGTAGCGGTGAAGCCGTAGTGGCATCCTGTGTGGTATTTGACTCCAACGGAGCCCTCAAAAGTGACTATCGACGTTTTAATATTGAAGGTATTACCGGTGGCGACGACTATGCCGCCATGGAACAGGCCATTCGCCGCCGCTATGTTCGCCTGATGAAGGGCGAAGGTAAGCTGCCAGACATACTATTAATAGATGGCGGTAAGGGCCAGATTGGCGTGGCCAAGGCCGTGTTGAGCGACCTCGGGGTAGTAGGCGTAATGATTATTGGCGTAGCCAAGGGCACGACGCGCAAGCCAGGCATGGAAACCTTGATTCTGGCCGACCAAAATAACCGCATTGTTGGCCGGCCTCAGGAACCCGCATTGCACCTAATTCAGCAAATTCGCGATGAAGCTCACCGCTTTGCCATCACAGGCCACAAGGCGCGGCGGGACAAAAAACGTCGCACCTCTCCCTTAGAAGGTATTCCCGGTGTTGGCCCAACTCGCCGCCGCGACCTGCTGAAACATTTTGGTGGTATCGTCGAAGTGCGCAAGGCCAGCGTAGCGGATCTCATGAAAGTTGATAATATAAATAAAAAGGTAGCTGAAGCTATTTACAGTGCACTGTACAATGAGTAAGTTGACCTCGCTGGACCCGCCATTAATTACGGAAAATTATAAGTAGCCTATGTGGAATCTGCCTAATATTTTAACCCTGCTGCGTATCGCCTTGATTCCAGTCTTTATCGTTGTCTATTACCTACCCTGGGAATGGCACCATTTTGCCTCAGCTGCCATCTTTGGTTTGGCGGCACTGACTGACTGGGTAGATGGCTACCTAGCACGCAAGCTCAATCAGGTAACCCCCTTTGGTGCCTTTCTGGATCCCGTGGCCGACAAGCTAATCGTGGTTGCAGCCTTAGTATTGCTGCTAGAAGTTCATGCAAGCCCCTGGTTTGCACTGCCGGTGATTGTGATTATTGGCCGCGAGTTGGTGATATCAGCGCTACGAGAGTGGATGTCAGAGCTGGGTTCAAGAGACAGCGTTGCCGTCTCCATGATGGGCAAAGTAAAAACCTGGGTACAGATGATTGCCGTGGCTATTTTGTTACTGGCAAAACCCGAACAAGAGCTCATGACCATGATTGGATTTGTGGCCATTTATGCCGCAGCACTGCTGACACTCTGGTCAATGGTGGTCTATCTTATGCAGGCTTGGCCGCAATTGAGTGCAGAAGCTGATAAGTAGTTGATTTATTGCCAACATTCCCTAGAATAGCGGCCTCTGAGCAGCTGTACCCAGTATGCTCATTGAATGAAGAAACGTGAAAAAGTTGAATGACAGAATAAAGGCGCGGTAGCAAAGTGGTAATGCAGTGGACTGCAACTCCGCGATCGTCGGTTCGATTCCGACCCGCGCCTCCATTCAACGTCCTCGTTGAATCCCTCCCCATCCTTTTATGTGTCCTTATTTACTCGCCGATTTACTCGCTGACCAAGTTGCTGACTCAATAGTCCTACTTTGAGCTGATATGCATTGTTGTATCTGCTAATCTTCGCGCCTTAATAAAAACTATAAATAACAGGAATACCCTTATGCCAGAAATTACATTGTTCGGTTGGTTTCACACTATAGTCGGCATTGCTGCCCTCGTATTCGGCGTTTATTCGCTCGCCAAATTCAAAGTAATCCAATCCTCAGAATTCACCGGCAAGATCTATCTCGCCTGTACATTAATCGCGGCCATTTCAGCCCTATTTATCTACCATCGTGATGGTTTCGGGCCGGCGCATATGTTGGCTGTATTAACCTTATTGGCGGTATTGGTAGGTGCTGTTGCAGAGAAGACTAACGTATTCGGTAAGTTCTCACAGTACCTGCAGGCTATAAGCTACACAGGCACCTTCCTGTTTCATATGATTCCAGCGATCACCGATGGCCTAACGCGTCTGCCAGCCGATGCGCCCATAGTTACAAGCATCGAAGATCCCTTATTGCTGGGTTTCTATATGGCCTTTTTGTCCACCTATGTTATTGGTGTTATCGTACAGATTATCTGGCTGCGTAAACGCTCTAGCTAAGGCATTCGAAAATAGGTAATAGATAGTAGGTGCTAGATAGTAGTTACTAGACAGCAGGTACCAGATAGCAAACTGCCGTAGCCCGCGAAAGCGGACCACGGCAGTTTTGTTAAGCCATACTCTTAAGCAGAACCCTCTTCAGGCTCCTGTTTCAAAAACTCCGACCCGGCCAAATACAAGTAATGCAGATGACGCTCATACTGGGCAATAGCATCGGCAATAATCTGTTCCTGACTGTAGCTCAAAATATCATACTGCTGGCCACCCCGAAGTAAAAACACCTCCGCACGGTAGTAGTCATCATTCTTTTCATCCGCATAGTCGGGCATGGCAAAGTGGCGCAGTCTAATCTGATAGTTAAAGTTCTCGGCATCTTCAATATTAATAATTAATCTAACGTTATCTGTTTCCGAGGCTAACTCTGCGGTAATACCATTGAGCTCAAATTCCGCAACTAGCTGCTCAAGAGCAGGTAGGGCAGAACTAGTAATAAACTTTTCGGCTTGACCGAGCTCGGGATGCGCCGTTAAAGAGGCCAGCTGCTTTTTCCAATTGGCTTTTGAAAACTGCTGAATAGTACTGTGATGCTGCACACTGTCCTGCAACATATAGTCTGCTTTAAGTGCTTTAAACAGGCTGTAACAAAATATCAGCAACACAAACATAAACGGAAACGCAGAGGCAATGGTCAACGTCTGCAGAGCACCCAAACCGCCCACAGACAACAGTAACGCAGCAATAATGCCGATCACCGAGGTCCAAAAAATACGCTGCCATACCGGAGTGTCTTCCTCACCACCAGACGTCAGAGTATCAATCACCAGCGCACCAGAGTCGGCCGACGTAATAAAGAACGTAGTAATCAGGCAGATAGCAATGGTAGAGAGCAACGAAGACAGAGGGAACTGCTCAAAGAACACAAACAACGCCACAGGCACATTAGCTCCCACCGCCTCAGCCAGATTGGATGCCGGATTAGTGGCAATCTCATTGATCGCCGTATTACCAAAGACAGTCATCCACAAGAATGTAAATCCAGCCGGTATAAAGAGTACCCCAACAATGAACTCACGGATGGTGCGGCCCTTCGAAACCCGGGCGATAAACATACCGACAAACGGCGACCAAGATACCCACCAGCCCCAGTACAGAAGCGTCCAGCCACCGATCCAGTCATCTTTCTTATCATAGGCATAAAGGTTAAACGTACTGCTAACAATCTCGCTTATATAGGCACCCGTGTTCTGCACAAAAATTTGTAGCAGAAGAATCGTAGGCCCAAAAAACAGCACGAACAGCATAAGAGCAACAGCCAGCGTCATATTGAGATTCGAGAGGCGTTTAATGCCGCGATCTAGACCCAGCACGACAGACATAGTGGCCAACATAGTGATACCAATAATCAGCGTTATCTGCACCCCAGTGGCCTCAGGAACACCCACTAAATAATGTAACCCAGCATTAAGCTGCTGCACCCCAAAGCCCATAGAAGTGGCAACGCCGAAGATAGTGCCAACCACCGCAAAGGTATCAACCGTATGGCCAATACCGCCATAGATACGGTCGCCAATCAGAGGGTAAAGGGCAGAGCGGGGCAGCAAAGGCAAGCCATGGCGATAGGAAAAGTAGGCCAGAGTTAGCGCCACAATGGTATAGATTCCCCAGGCATGGAGGCCCCAGTGGAAAAAGGTAATACGCATCGCCTCTTTGGCCGCAGCAACGGTAGCCGCATCGCCGATGGGCGGCGACATATAGTGCATCACCGGCTCGGCAACACCAAAGAACATCAAACCAATGCCCATACCTGCAGAAAACAACATCGAAAACCAAGATAGCCGAGTATACGCCGGCGCGTCATGGTCCATGCCAAGCTTTATATCACCAAGTCTGCTGATCATAATAAAAATAACAAACAGCAGAAATATAGCCACCGAGAGCACATAGATCCAACTGACCTTAGTGACCAAAAAGCCCTGCAGTTGCGTGAAATGCTGAGTAGCGACCTCAGGAAAAATCGCCGTGAACAGTGCAAAAAATATGGTAATAAATAGAGAAGCCACAAATACAGGTGGGTTTATCTTGGTTGCCGGTAACATAAAGGGGGTCGCTTTGGTCAGTGGCGCCCGCAAACCCGTTAGGGCGGGGACGATGACTGGTGAAGCCAGCCAATATTTGGTGCCTAGTACGACCGATCTACTGGTCTGACACCTTATCGTTTATTTTTGATGCTTGAGTCTAACAAAGTTTTTCAGTGATTTCAGAGCTGTGGCGTGATCCGGTAATTACTGGGCAAAAAACCCCGTAAAACCGCTGGATTGCTTCCCATGTTGGAGATTGATCATGTATACTTCTCGCCGCTAGAAACTGACCGGTTCAAGGTTGAGCGACTAGCAGGCCGGTCGGCAAGACTGGTAGGATCATCGTTAGGCAAAGATGGTTCAAAGCCCACCTAGTTACACGCCCGGGTGGCGAAATTGGTAGACGCAAGGGACTTAAAATCCCTCGGTGGCAACACCGTGTCGGTTCAAGTCCGACCCCGGGCACCATTATAAATCAATGACTTAGCATAAACCCGTTGACTCTATATTCAGTCAGTCCTACTGTTGGGCTACTTATGGACTACCTTCGGTGCAAAAATGTTTATTCCAGATAGTCAGCTCAAGGGTTTATATCAGCGCGAACGAGTCACTGGCAACAAGTGGGTAGTTAAGGCAAAGCAGCGCGGTGCTAATAAACCAGTCACCGTTACTCTTGGGCGTGTAGATGTAATCTCAGTCAGAGAAGCCCGAAGGTTGGCCAGAGACAAGCTAGCATTACTTGCCGAAGGGGTTAACCCAAATACTCAAGCAAAGTTATCCAGACATACTGACGCGCAGCTTGGAGTGACACTTAGTGACGCCATAGATGCTTATCTGGCTCTTCGGGAATTAAAACCCTCCACGATAAAATCCTATCGCCAAGTCTTGGGTAGGTCTTTTAAAGATTGGTTTAGTCTTGAGTTAAGGCAAATATCTAGACAGGATATCGTCAATCGATATGTGGCGATCCAGAGTGGAATTGCGAAGAGACAGCTCCAGCCTGAAAAGGCTAATCCAAGAGGGTTAGCTGATGCACAGAAAGCCATGCGATATCTGTCAGCAATTATGAACAGTTACTCCAACGATACGGTCAACGGTATGCGGCTACTACCTGATGGCAACCCTGTACTCGTTCTTAAAGATAAGCGTGCGAGAGTGCGACTCAAAGCGCGTGACCGATTTCTGAACGAAGAAGAGAGAAGGCTGATCTTTGATGAGCTTACTACAGCCTCGCATTATGGCTACAAAGGCAAATTGAGCGCGGATGAAGCTGACTTCGTGTATTTTCTCATAGTTACTGGGCTGCGCTTAGAGGAGGTAAAAACCCTACGATGGATCAATGTTACGGCCACTACCTATACGGTAACCGACACTAAGAATGGGGTTGACCATACGCTGCCGATCACTGAAAGTATTGCAAGATTGCTGGCCCGTAATAGGTCTGATTCTGAGTGGGTCTTTCCCGGAAGAGGGGATAGCTATTCCTCTATGTCATCTGTGGTTAAAAGACTCGTGGCATCTACTGGCGTCAAGTTTACTGCGCACGATTTAAGGAGAACTGCCGCGACTATTGCCTCTGAGCATGGCTTTAGCAGAGATCAAATCGGGCTGCTCCTGAACCACTCTACTAGCAATGTCACTGATGGCTATATTCAAAAAACTACCACAGCAATTTTGCCTATACTTGAGGCTATTGAAGCAAGTATTCTGGGTCGTTGATCCTTAAACAAGCAGGGAGTGAGTGTCCATCTAGATACTGCACAGCCCTATTTAATAGTCTAAGCAGACTCCACAGTCAGGGCGGCGCAGCAGGTGCATTGAGAGGCGCTAAAATGCTCTGTAAGCCACGTTATTGCTCAGGTTATGGTAGTGTGACAGGTGTGCCTAGAGTGGTCCTGAGAGCCTCTGCAATGCGTTCTAATGGAGGTTGTATATGGCCTTTTTATAGGTGTTATTTGAGGTTGTGCGTCAGTTTAGTGGTGTCTACACTGAGTACGATCTAGCCCTGATTTGACTGGACGGGGTATTTGGTTATGATTAATCGAAATGGGTAAGGGACTAGATCATGGAACCAAATTTTCATGCTTTACAATTAATTGCAGAGATAGCTATCGGTATAGTTGGATTTTCGGCCATAATAA
>Ga0307997_10000021_pt1 | contig 59722 bp, 59 predicted proteins | sample Davwhametageno36_FD_203165 | JGI IMG/M metagenome (GOLD analysis project Ga0307997, IMG submission 203165) | Marine microbial communities from Davis Island wharf, Antarctic Ocean - #36 | ecosystem: Environmental > Aquatic > Marine > Unclassified | place: Antarctic Ocean: Davis Island wharf... | reverse complement strand
CAATCACAGATACGATGTCAATGATGTGGCCCAAAGGACCTTCCAACCAACGGCCCAGCAATGGTGTCAAACCAGACCGGATCGTCAGCGGTAAACCGCGGCTATAGCTAAAGAACGCCAAGGAAAGACCAACAATTGCGTAGCTACCCCAAGCAGAGAAGCCCCAGTGCAGGAACGACCACTTCATCGCGGCGCGTACGTTGTCCGCGCTTGATGCAGTCGTGTCACCGACAATAACGTCAGGGTTTGTACCAAAGTGGAACAACGGCTCACCGGTTGCGTATGTCAACATGCCGATACCGATACCGGCACCAAACATCATTGAAAACCACGAGAAATTTGAAAACTCTGGTTTACTGTCCACACCGCCAAGTCGAATCTTTCCGGTTGCAGGATAGATCGCCAGCGCAAGGCAAACGATGATATAGAATGAAACGACATACATATACCAAGGCCCAGTATTGGCATCGATAGTACCGCGAATGGCGCTAAGTGCAGCGCCAGCCGCATCAGGAAATGCTACTGCCCAAAGGATCAGCGCGCCGATTGACAGCTTAGATCCAATTGCGACAAATTTTGAAAAACCTTCATAAAATCCGCTACTCGCGGTTGTAATATCTAGGTCTGTTAGTGGTGGCTTTATTGCCATTTTATAGTCCCCCTATTGTCTTATATACCCGCGACACTATGCCACAACTTAAGGTTCACAAACCCGTTACGCGGCTTTCTAGGTACAAAACCGACACTTTTTTACGGCAACTATTTGTTAATAGAGCATAAAAAAGGGGCGCTAGATGTACTAACGCCCCTCAAATTGACCACAAGATGTAGGATTATGCGTTTACGTCCACAACAACACGACCTTTGACCTGACCTTTCAGGATGTCGCGACCAAGCTGCGGCAGATCGTTCAGCGTCGCAGAATGCACCATCGCCTCCAGCTTATCCATTGGCAGGTCAGATGCGATCCGGTCCCATGCGCGGACACGGTTTGCATAGGGCTGCATCACACTGTCGATCCCCAGCAGGTTCACACCGCGCAAAAGGAACGGAATGACAGTCGCAGGCAAGGTCATGCCGCCTGCCAGACCCACCGCAGATACCGATGCGCCGTATTTCATCTGGCCCAAAACCCGTGCCAACATATCGCCACCAACCGCATCAATGCAGCCAGCCCATGTTTCGGCCTCAAGCGGACGCTTAACTGTCTCGTTGATCTCTTCGCGGGCAACGATCTGTGTGGCGCCAAGGCTTGTCAGATACTCAGCCGTCTCAGGACGCCCAGTCACGGCAGCAACCTCATAGCCAAGGTTGGCCAAAATCGCAGTCGCCACCGACCCAACGCCGCCAGCAGCACCCGTCACAAGCACAGGACCATTGCCAGGCGTTAAACCGTGATCTTCCAACGCCATCACAGCCAACATGGCGGTGAAACCTGCGGTGCCAACAGCCATTGCCTGACGGGTATCGATACCTGCGGGTAACGGAACCAACCAATCGGCCTTCACGCGTGCCTTTTGGGAATAGCCGCCCCAATACGCCTCGCCGACACGCCAACCCGTCAAAACAACCTTGTCGCCTGCCTTGTAACGATCATCGTCGGACGCCTCGACAGTCCCTGCAAAATCAATGCCCGGAATATGTGGATAATTGCGCACTAACCCGCCACCTGGGCCGACACAAAGGCCGTCTTTGTAGTTCACAGTGGAATAATCCACCGCAACCGTCACGTCGCCCGCAGGCAACTGATCCAAGGACATGTCCTGCACAGCCGCACTTGTCTTACCTTCGTCATTTTTCTCAACAACCAGCGCTTTGAACATGCACTCATCTCCTCTTTGGTTTTTAGATAACCGCACCAGTGTATCCGACGCGATCTTTCGAAATTAAATCCAGAAATTTTCCAGCACAGTCGCTTCAAGCGGACCATCAGGGGTCTCAACACGCAGCTGTGTGCCTTCGTCCCAATGGGTCATCTTGACCATACCAATCGCAACGCCCGTGCCGTAATCAGGCGAAGCCGCCGCCGAAGTCACTTGGCCTACCTTTTTCGAACCAGCCATAATTGGCCACGCACGGTCGCAAAACGGAATCTCACCAGCGATTGAAATCGGGCGCACTTGTTGGGTTGGTCCTTCTTTGGCAACGCGCAACAGCGCATCTCTGCCAACACAACCAATCGCAGTCTGCGTCGAACAGAACCGGCCAAGGCCCGCCTCGTGGGGCGTATTCGCGCGGGTCATGTCATTGCCATAAGACAACAATCCGGCTTCAATCCGCTCAATGCCATTGGGACAACCGGCATGAACATCCAAGTCCTTACCTGCCTCCATCAACGCATTCCAAAGCGGCATACCGTTTTCGGTACCATCGACGTAAATCTCGAAACCGCCCTGCTTGGAATATCCGGACCGTGCGACGGCCATGCTGGTGCCTTGAAAATCAAACCAGCCAAACCGGAAGAATTTGATGTTGCGCACAGCGTCACCAAACACACGGGCCATCAGATCGTCGGACTTGGGCCCTTGGATAGCCAACGGCGACACATCAGGTTCGTCGACCAACACATCCAAGCGGTATCCATAGGCCAAGCCCTTGACCCACAACAACATATCGCTGTCAGCGATCGAAATCCACCAACGGTCTTCGGCCAATTTCAGCGCGACGGGATCATTAATCATACCCCCAGTTTCATCCACAATTGGGATGTAAAAACACTGACCCAACTGCATCCCGCGCAAATCACGGGGCGTCAGCATCTGCATCAGTCGCGCAGCATCAGGGCCACGCAATTCGATCTGACGCTCAGCTGACACATCCCAAATTTGCACGGCATTTTTCAGGTGGTGGTAATCCTCCACAACCGACCTAAACACAGTCGGCAACAGCATCCGATTATAAACAGTATACCCTTTTACGCCCGCGGCTTCGACGCCATCGGAAAACGGGGTGCGACGCAAGCGCCGCGATTGCGAAATGATAGCCATGACTTAATCCTTAGGCATGAAGACAAGATCAGTGGCGTCAGGCGTTTGGCCCGCCGCCGTCAACATCGCGTGCAACTGACCACGATGATGGGTTTGATGGTTGAAGAAATGTGTGATGCAAGTGGCCTTTGGCTTTGCTACCTCTGCGTTCAGAGATCCTGAAAACCAAGTAACATCGCCAGACAGATCAGCCGCCGTTACGCCCGCTGCCCATGTAACAATACGCGCGTCCGTGCGAATACGTTGGTCCGCCCAGTCGGCAACACTGGCAGTAAATGCCGCACTATCAGCAATGACCGGACTTTGCGCAGGGCCACCATCAAAGCGGGACATCCACAAAAGATCGCCCCACAACAGATGGTTCAACGTGCCAAAAATTGACCCAAAGAACGCCCCGCGATCCGCCCGCACATCTGCCTCATCCATTGCCTGCACAACGCGGCATAAGCCATTGTTCTGCCATGTATTATACGCAGCCATTTCACTGATATATGCGGGCGTAATCATTACTTAGGACCGTGCCAATCAATGGGGCAAACTTCGGCAGATTTCCCGCCAAAGTCCCAAACGCGCCCGTAATCGCGCACCTTGGACCGCAGGCCTTTAGCAGCAATAATGTCAGGGCCCATCCAGTATTTGGAGTTGGAGATCATAACCGGGTGATCTTTGGACTTGCCTTCGATCATCTCGATTTCGCCTTGGATTTTACGACCAATCATAATGCTCCGCTTGTTGCCATCACGCACGATATCAACTTTTTCACGCTCGGCACCGATGATCTCGGACACAAGGAACGTGAACAAACCCGTGGTCCCGCCAGCAGCACCGCTTAAAATCTTAAGCAGGCCGTTATACGCCTTTTGCGTGGACCGCTCATCAACATAGGCCGCAACGCGCCAATTTCCCTCACCCATACGGCCCGGAATATCGACCAACAGACCGATGTTCAGCCCCGACAGGTCTTCGCCCTCAAAATGGCCTTCATCAATGGCAATCGCCATCCACGCGTGGCAGTGACCTTCTGTCGGAGGATGCGCGCCAAGCGACACAACGCAAGGGCAGAACAGGTCACACGAACAGTTCAAAAATAGCTCGCCTTTGATCGCCCAATCGGTTGGGTTCATCTTGCGGCGCAGCGGATGGCTTTCCATGCGCGCATCAATGCGCTGCGAAACTGGCAGCTGATCCGCGGGTGCGCGTGTCTCTTTATCGGCCATGTGATAGTCCCTTCCTTTTACAGTGATGCAACAGCCACGATCAGGCCCGCTGCAATCAGCAGCACACCCATCGGTTTCGTCACTTTATGCCCAATCTGGGGCAGTTTTTCCAAAATCATAAACAGTGTGGCAAGCCCCATCCAAGCAAGGCTCATCACGCCACCAACAAACCCCAAGGCCATAAAGCCCCAGCAGCAGCCGACGCAAAACACACCTAGGCCCAGCCCCATGCGCAGCCCGCCAGTGAACCCGGTCTTCCAGTTGCCCACGAAATACATCATCGGGCTGTGGCACACGCCGTGGCAAACATCTTTGACCCGCGAAAACTGGAACAGCCCAACGATAATCAGCAACGCGGCGGCAAACCAGCCACTGGATGCAATGCCCAACCCGTCAATCAGACCGCCCGCCAGCAAGGCCACTTGTACCACCGCAATAAGCGACGCAAATCCGGCCCAAACGATGAAATAGCCAAGCAATACGCCAAACCACCCAGCGCGCGAACCATCCGCACTGCGCATCAGGTCCTCGTAGCTGGTCAAGGTCGGCACCATCGTTGGCAACATCATCGCGGCCATCATGATCGCCCACATCGGGAACAACGCACCAAAGGTGACCATCGGCATCATGTTCATACCAACGGGGCGGCCGATCAGATCGACCCCAGACATCCGTGCCGCCATAAATAGCATGACCCACGCCACAATGATCGCGGCGAAAAACACCAGCCAAGCAACCGTACGGACAGAAAAAGTAGATCGAATGGTCATCATTGCGCATCACCTCCCAGCGTTTGCGACTCATGCTCTTGCTAATCATATGTCAGACGTTTAATTGTCTGACAAATGAAAATTGATCCCAACAGCCCCGCCGACCTCTCTGCACAAATAGCCAAAGCGATCCGTGACGCCATAATGTCAGGTGATTTATTGGTAGATGAGCGGCTTCCGTCAGAGGCTGAACTGTCAGAACAATTTGATGTGTCCCGCCCGACAGTGCGCGAGGCGCTCAAACGACTAGGTGCGCAGTCCCTGATCCGAACACAACGCGGTGCGACTGGTGGGGCATTTGTTAATCGTCTGCGTTTTGAGGATGCCTATGGACAGCAGATCACCACGTCCACGCTCTTGCTATCAATGAATGACGTGAGCTTCGGGACAGCCTGCGAGGCGCGCTATGCGCTGGAACGGTCATGTGCGGCTTTGGCATCCGAGCGACGCACAGCCGATCACTTGGCGACAATGCGGGCAGAAACGCACCGCCAATCGCAACCTGGGCTGACAGACGAAGCATTCTGCGCCTCAGACGTGGTATTCCACCGCGCACTCGTTGACGCGGCAGGCAATCCGGTGATCTCGTACCAATTGGCGGGCGCAGTCGAGGCCATGCAGCCCCTGATGAACATGATTACGTTCAGTGCGCGGTCACGCGAAACGATCGTCGGGTTCCATAGCCAAATTACCGATGCGCTTGAACAACGCGACGGCGCGGCTGTTGACCTGCAACTTTCAGCACTTGCCGATTACACCAACACGCTCGCGCAAAGCGTTATTGATGCGCGGCAAGTTGCAAAAGCCAATAGTTGACCTGTGAAAACCAGCATATGCGAAACATATGTAAAACTTATACGAAACTTACGTGCCTTTTGGCAGTTCCCCTTGCACCAACGCGCGCTGCGGCCTATCTGTAAGGTGTCCCTCGGGACTATGAACATAAACGCGCTTGTAATAAGCGGATCGGACCCGGGGGCGGTACCCGGCGACTCCACCAACTATCTGCTCATTTGGCAGCTGTGGGGTCGAAATAGGATCGACGAACGTCTAAAGAGGTTAGCTTTGTTTCGGTGAGTTACCACCGTTATCGGTACAAATTGTATAGTTGCAAATGACAACCATGCTCCGGCTATGGCGGTGGCTGCGTAAGCAGTCTTCGTTGCCGAAACTTAAGTCCTTAGGCCTAGCAGCTTAAGGCGGGGTTCGCAGGTACCTGGCAACAGAAACCTGCACTTTTCCCCTTTTCAGAATTGTCTTGCTTGGTTTGGGTATTTTACGGCACCATACCCTATGCTTAGAACACTAATCAAAGCCGCGGTAATCGCTGTTATTCCAAACTTATCAATAGCTTGTGATACGGCTCTCATCTTGACAATTGATGTGTCCAACTCGGTTGATCCGGGTGAATACAGGCTGCAAATCGACGGATTGGCGGCCGCCCTACGCGACCCAGAAATTGCTGAATCCATGGTCCGGCAAAATGCGGCCATCGCTGTGGTTCAATGGTCGGGCCAGGACCGTCAAGAATTAACACTGCCGTGGACACGCATCCGCACCAGCCTAGACGCCGCCCGCGTTGCAGACGCGTCGCAACTGATGCCAAGGGCCTTTGTTTTGTCCGACACCGCCCCCGCAGAAGCCATTCTGTTCGCCCTACCCCTATTTGCGCAAGTCCCTGATTGTAAGAACAAAGTCATCGACATTTCAGGCGACGGAACACCCAATTCTGGGTCAAGCACACGCGACGCACGCAACATGGCCGAGCAAATGGGCGTAACCATCAACGGTATCGCAATTGAGAGCATGGGATTGGCGATTAGCAACTTTTACAAAGGCGCAGTGATTACGCGCAACGGCTTTGTAATCACTGCGCGCACCCACTGCGAATACCCCGGCGCGATACGGCGCAAAATTCTGCGCGAGCTTAGCATGGTGCTGGGTTGACCCAGCCAAGACAGCCGCCTATCAACTCAATAAGGGGTCCCGCGACCACCCCATGAGGCCACGGCCAAATGATCGCATCCGCTGAAAAATCTCAGAAAGGATGCCAAATGACCCGCCCAAGTACGATTTCGCCAATAAATTTTGTGCATCAAATTGGTTTGCCCGTCGGATCGCCAATCTTGCGCAATAGTCACAACAGGAACACCATGCCGTTCATTGTTTCAAAAACATTTAGGCAAAAAAACCAAGCACATCATCTCAAAATTGCGTTGCGCAATGAGGCACTTTATTGCGGGGCGCGCCACGGGTTTGATGAAGGTCACGCAGAATGATGGTATCAACGTCGGAAATGATCCGCGTCTTTGGGCGGATTGGTTTGCTGTCTTTTGGCGGCCCTGCCGCGCAGATCGCACTTATGCACCGTGAACTTGTGGAAGAACGCACATGGCTAACCGAAGCGCAATTCTTGCGTGCCTTGTCATTCTGCATGCTGCTGCCTGGACCAGAAGCAATGCAGCTTGCGACCTATGCTGGCTGGAAACAACGCGGAATCATGGGGGGAATAATCGGTGGTGGCTTGTTCGTCATCCCCGGCGCGATTGTCATCGCTATTTTGGCGCTAGCCTACGGCGCATATGGATCATTGCCGTGGATGCAGGCTGTTTTCCTTGGGGTCAAAGCAACCGTTGTTATCATCGTCATTGAAGCATTGATCAAAGTATCAAAGCGGGCGCTAACATCGTCCAAGCACCTCATTATCGCGGTATTGGCGTTCGTTGCACTTTTTGCATTTGCGTTACCATTCCCTATCGTCATTGCCGTTGCGGCGGTCGCTGGCGCGTTTGGTAGTCACGCCATCGATGCAGCGCCGTCCTCACCGTTGCCTTGGCGTCAAAGCATAGCCATCGTCTTGGTTGGTGCCATTTTATGGGCGACCCCAATCGGAATTGTCACAGCGCTTGATCTGCCTTTGCTACGTGACATCGGATTGTTTTTCTCGACCCTCGCAGTGGTGACGTTTGGCGGCGCATATGCCGTATTGGCCTATATGACCCAAGAGGTCGTCACTGGGTTCGGCTGGCTGACTACACCACAAATGATGGACGCACTTGGTTTGGCAGAAACCACACCGGGCCCGTTAATCCTTGTGACGCAATTCGTGGGCATGATGGCGGGCTACCTGCAGGGTGGAGTTTCGACCGCGTTATTGGCAGGTTTCATGACACTTTGGGTTACCTTTGTGCCTTGCTTCATATGGATTTTTGCTGGCGCACCCCTGATTGATTGGCTAAATGGGCGGCCGCGGCTTACCAGCGCATTATCGGGGATCACCGCAGCGGTTGTTGGGGTCATCGCCAACTTGTCGCTTTGGTTCGCGCTGCACGTGTTCTTTGGAATTGTCACGCCAATCTCCATAGGTCCGCTACAGTTGATCGTTCCTGAATTCACGACGCTGCAAATTGTACCTGTCGCCATAGCAGCACTTGCCGCTTTTTTACTCTTGAGGCGCCATTGGGGGCTGCCTTTGGTCCTGCTCATTTGCGCGATTGTTGGACTTTTCAGCACAGGGCTCGGACTGCCCCTTTAATCCCGCTTCGAATCTTATAAGATGGGGACGTGGATAGCGGAGAATAATGCTGTGGCTGGTACGATTGACTACGGAAACCTGATGCATCGCGCGATGCGCGGCTTGATCCAAGAGGTGCTAATCGGCATCGCAAAAGACGGACTGCCCGGCGAGCACCATTTCTTTATCACTTTTGATACAATGCATGCCGACGTTGAAATCGCCGACTGGTTGTCTGATCGGTATCCCGGCGAAATGACGGTCGTTATTCAACATTGGTTCGACAATCTGAATGTGACCAATGAAGGATTCACAATCACCCTCAACTTTGGCGATAATCCAGAGACGCTTTATATTCCATATGACGCGATCCAAACATTTGTTGATCCGTCAGTCGAATTCGGCCTGCGGTTTGAAGCCCCGGAAGAAACGGATGCGTCGATAGAGGCACCGATGGACGTGATGGCCGAAGATGTGCCTACGGAAGAACGGCAAGATGCCGAAGTCGTAAGCCTCGATCAGTTTCGCAAGTAAACGCTGGGCCATTGCTCTTCTGCGTGGCGGCCATTAAACGGCATACAATTGCATACGAAGGATAGTTTCATGACTAATACACGCACAGAATTCGATAGTTTTGGCCCGCTAGAGGTCCCTTCTGATCGCTATTGGGGTGCTCAAACGCAGCGTAGCCTGATCAACTTTCCCATTGGTTGGGAAAAACAGCCTGTCGCGATTGTGCGTGGTTTGGGTGTCATCAAACAGGCCTGCGCCATCGCAAACAAGGAACGCGGCAAGCTTGATGCGACCCTTGCAGACGCGATCATTGCCGCCGCAAATGAAGTTGTGACAGGCAAGCTTGATGATCATTTCCCACTTGTCGTCTGGCAAACCGGGTCTGGCACCCAGTCCAACATGAACGCCAACGAGGTGATTTCGAACCGTGCGATTGAAATGCTCAACGGCACGATTGGGTCAAAAGATCCAGTGCATCCCAACGATCATTGCAATATGGGTCAGTCGTCCAACGACACCTTCCCGACGGCCATGCACATCGCTGTGGCGACAACCGCGCACGAGGTGTTGATCCCCGGATTGGAAAAACTGCACGCCGCCCTTGCGGTCAAACAAGATGAATTCAAAGACATCATTAAGATCGGCCGCACCCATACAATGGATGCAACGCCACTGACATTGGGTCAGGAATTCTCTGGCTACGTGCACCAAGTCGCAATGGGTATCCGCCGCGTCAAAGCCGCCTTGCCCGCGATTTACGAGCTGGCCCAAGGCGGTACTGCCGTTGGCACAGGCTTGAACACACCAATTGGATGGGGCGAAACAGTTGCCGCCCATATGGCCGACATCACAGGCTTGCCGTTTTTGACCGCGCCCAATAAATTTGAGGCATTGGCAGCGCATGATGCGCTGGTTGAAATGTCTGGTGCGCTTAAGACTGTGGCCGCGAGCCTGTACAAAATATCTTGCGATATCCGGTTCCTCGGCTCCGGTCCGCGCTGCGGTCTAGGCGAATTGATCTTGCCAGAAAATGAGCCGGGCTCGTCCATTATGCCCGGTAAAGTAAACCCAACACAGGTCGAGGCGATTACCCAAGTCTGTGCCCACGTCATGGGCAACGATGCCGCCGTGGGTTTTGCTGGCTCCCAAGGTCACTTTGAGCTTAACGTGATGAAACCAATGATGGCCTATAACGTATTGCAATCTATGCAATTAATCGGTGACGCCTGTGGCGCATTCACTGATAACTGCGTTGTAGGCATTAAGGCCGATACCGTGCGGATCGAAAAACTGATGCGCGAAAGCCTGATGTTGGTCACCGCTTTGGCGCCGACCATTGGCTATGACAACGCTACAACCGTGGCAAAAACTGCCCATAAAAACGGCACCACACTGAAAGAAGAGGCCATCAAATTGGGCTTCGTAGATGCAGAAACATTCGACAATGTTGTGCGCCCAGAAGACATGATCGGCCCTAAATGAGCGTCGTGAACCTCAATAAGGCGCGCAAAGCCAAATCAAGGGCCCAAGATAAAGTGGCGGCAGACGAAAATGCCGCCCGCTTTGGCCAAACAAAAGCGGCGCGGGTGTTGGATGCAGCATCAGCCGCGCATGCAAAAGCCCGTCTTGATCAATTGAAGTTTGAAGACGAATGACCCAGCGGCCAATCAAACGGTCGCTCACATTGCGCGGACACCGCACCAGCGTTTCATTGGAAAACCCGTTCTGGCGGGCATATTGCGAAATTGCCGCGTCTCAGGGCAAAACCATCAATGGGTGTGCTGCCGAAATTGACGCAGCACGCGGCGATATTGGGCTCGCGTCAGCTATTCGCTTGTTCGTTCTAGAACATGTGCAGGGACAAGAACGCGATCAATCGTGAAGAATTTCACGTAGCTTGAACATCGTATCACATTCGAACTGCTCGTGCTTAGTCAAAGCGGCACCGCCAGCTGGCTTAAACTTCACCGCGAAGATATCGGAAATCTCGCTGCGCTGAGTTGTGTCATGCACATTCTGTACATCCGCATGATCTCCGCTGATCGCGCCCCATATGGTCGCAATCGCGTTTTTCGCTGTTGATAAACCAAGTGCTAACATCAAATTTTTCCGTCCAACTGGGCCCCCACCCATGACTTTGAATAACACAATTTTGCCCCAGTGCAGTCAATTTTTGCCCCAATTGCATTGCTGCAGCGACAATAAACCACCTTAACACATTGTTAATATTACGATATTAACCATATATAAATATGGCGGGTTTGTGGCGGGAATTTTGGACTGTTTCCGACGACGGGCAGATGAACTGAAAAATCAAAGTCCGTTGCCAGATACTGAACAGTTAATCTTTGCGCGGAACGAATCGCAGCCAAATGCCGTCCTTGGCGCGCACTGTCAGATGAGCAACAGGTTCGGGCACCCGTTCGGCAACCACTTCGAACTTAAAGGCCCGTACAAGCATCGCCACCAACAACACGCCTTCGATCATCGCAAACCCGGCACCGGTACACACGCGCGGCCCGCTCGAAAATGGCATATAAGCGTCGCGCGCGCAGGCTTTTCCGTTTTCGGTGCCCCAACGTGTCGGATCAAACCCATCGGGGTTATCCCAAAGCCGTTCTTGCCTGTGCAAATGCCAAGGCGACAAAACGACTTGCGCGCCGCGTTTGACGGGACGGTCACGAAATTTCTCTGGGCAGGTCGTTTCCCTCACCATCATCGGCACGGGCGGATACAAGCGCAGCGCTTCGCGAAACACATCGCGGGTTTGTCGCAGCTTCGGCACAGACCCAAAGTCAGGTGTCAGGTCTTGCGCCTCGACCGCCAACTTATCCTGCCAATCGGGGTGCATCGCCAATAAATAGAGTGTCCACGCCAAGGCTGATGCGCTTGTCTCGTGACCCGCAAGGAAAAAGATTGCGACCTGATCGACCATTTCATCCACACCAAACGTCTCGCCGGTTTCAGGGTCGGCGGTCGTCATGATCTTGGTGGCCAGATCGTCAGGAGCGGTGCCGTCCTTGATCTGATCCAATCGTTGCGCCGTTAGCCCAGTAATCAATGCCCTAATCGCCGACGCAGTCGTTTTCGTTTCAGACTTAAAGAACCGCGGCATCCATTTTGGCCCCGGAATAAATGCCGCTAAGTTTAAGATCGGCTGGGTCCGTTGATAGGTCCTAAATTCGTCAAACACCCGTGTCGCGACCTGATCCTCAATCGGGATCGAGAACAGCGTGCGAAATATGACGTCGGCAGCCGCGTGGCTTGTCTCTGCCTCAACCTCTTGCGGGGTGCCATCCGCGAGCTTGGTCATACGCGCGATAGATGCCTCTCCTGCGGCCCACATCGCCGGGAACGTATCGCGCAAGCGCCCGCCTTCAAACGCAGGGTCAATAATCCGGCGCTGCCTTTTCCACGTCTTACCGTTTGTCAAAAACACGCTATTGCCGAGCAAGGGGCGCAAGCCGGCGCCTATACGGTCCGATTTTGGAAAGTCATCCGGTCGTTCCTGCAAGACCCGTTTTATCAAGCTTGGATCATTAATCATATAGCTGCGGAAAAACGGCGTTTTGAATTCAGCCATCCACGCCCGATATAGCTTCGCCGGTTGTGCCGACAAGATATCATCACGGAACAACCGCATGTACCGCCAGAGCGACACCTTTTCAGGGCGCGATGGCGGCTTGGGTGGCATCATGGCGCAGTGTTCGAGTATTTGGATGCGGTCACGTCAATGCGCGAGCGCGAGGGTGCACGATTGCGGTACCTATCAGCCAACGTCAAAGGACCCGCCGTGATTTGGAAATAGTCATAGTCTTTGGGCCTATCAAACGCGCATAGATATTGAAAATGAAGCCGAAAGAACCGCCACCGCAACGCTTTCCATGTCTCAGGCTGCAATGACTGGGTGAATGCGGCAGATATCACCAACGGCCATTTTTTATTATAAGCAGCCACGCCCGACACAGCCACCGGATCGCACAACGCAAAAGCACAGCCATCGCCTGGAGCAGTCACATCAATCCAAGTGATCCTGTCTTGCACGCTCAGATACCCCAGGTCAGCGCGTAATCTATATGCTTTGGGCAAAAACGACATCATCGGGACGACTTGACCAAGCGACAAAAACCCCAAGGATGGTCCGCCCTTTGGCACACGTCCGTCGCGGAAAAGATCAGCCAAAACCGATATGGCTAAATGCGCGCCCGATGAATGGCCAACGATCAAAACCTCATCCACATCGCTGTTCATGGCATCAGCGATGGTCGCAGCAAACGCGGTCATTCGGTCCTCAAGCGCGGGCGGGTTTGCGCCACCCCACCGCGCCGAAAATGCGTAATCGTGCATCAGATAATAGGCGAATATTTTGTTGTCTTTTTTGCGAAACCAATCAAGCACCGCACCCAAAAGCACCATGCCCGCGGCCAAAGCGATCAGATGTCCAAAGATGCCCAGATATGGCATCAATAATGACTTTCCCATACTGGTCAGTAGCCCACCCAACACGATCGCCACCAGCAATTGCAGCAAAAGCATACCGACAGGGTAAAGAGCCGCGATTACAGGTCCTTTGCGCATCCACATTAACCGCCGAAGAGTGCCAGTGGTGATATATGTCCACGCCGTGCGCCCGAGCTGCCAATAGGTGGCGGTCACGGAAGTTTTCATACTGTCGCGCACGATATCAGACCACAGCAAAACATCGATGTCCGCAGTTATCGTGGCCCCGTCGATAGTCGCATTTACATGCCACCCATAAGGACCGCTTGCGGTCTTGGCTGTCTGCGCGATGCTGTACCCGCTGATGTCAGCTTGCTTGGCGCCTTCGATCCGGTATAGCTCGCGGTAACGGCGCGGGTGAATAGGATCATAGCCGGGAATGTAAAACACCCGACGTTTGCGCACTTGAATGGGATCGGTGACGGACATGTTTGACCTGCATCTGCTTTGGTCCACATCCTAGCCGATAAATCCGGCGAAAATAAGCCCTAGCCTAAGGTCGCAAGCGCAGGAAACCGTTCGAGTAACCACCAGCTAAAGGCTGTGAATTGTCCGGTAAGCATCATCAAGCCGACAGTCCACAAAAGCAGACCTGATATCCGTTCAATCCGGTCCATATGCCGCTTCATCCATGCCATCAGCCCTTTAAGACGTGGAAAGAATGCTGCGACCAATAGAAACGGCAGTCCCAACCCCACGGCATAGGCGGCCAACAGGACCGTTCCGCGCGTCACGGATGCTTCTGATGCAGCTAGACCCAAGATCGTGCCAAGGATCGGCCCCAAGCACGGTGTCCAGCCAAATGCGAATGCAAGTCCAAGCACATAAGCCCCAAAAGTTGACCCTCCACGGTCGCCCGTTTCCATGCGCGCCTCGCGGTCGAGAAACCCGATCCGGTAGATCCCGATGAAATGCGCGCCAAAGATCATCACCACGATGCCTGCGACAATGGTGAACCAGTCTTGGACTTGTAGAAACATGCGGCCAAGCGCTGAAAATGCAAAGCCAAGCAGCAAGAATACCGTTGAAAGGCCCAAAACAAAGAATGCCGCTGCCAGCAGCACACGCTTACGAGACGAGGCCTCATCCTCCATGTCCGTTACCGATACTCCGCCCATATAGGCCAGATACGGCGGCACGATCGGCAGCACACAGGGCGATAAAAACGACAGCAAACCAGCCACTGCTGCGATGACCATCGCGGGCAACAGGGATGCGTCCAAAATTTGAGTGGCTTCTAACATCATGGCTCCTTCTTGTGATCTTCCTAGGCCAGCAAAGGCGCCGCGTCACGCCACAGATTGTCACAGCTGTGTTTACGCACTGTAATATCTGGGTTAGCAAAGTGGCATGTCACATGAACTTGATGCCACAGGGCTGCTGTGCCCCCTGCCCGTCCTAAAAGCCCGCAAGCGATTGCAAGGCTTGTCCAGCGGGGACGAATTAAATGTGACGGCTGATGACCCAGCCGCAGTGATCGACATCCCGCATTTTTGCTCTGAGGCAGGCCATACGCTTGTCGATATGTCTGATCAGGGTACAGCCCAGCTTTACGTTATCCGTAAAGGCTAAATTGTTACCCGCCGCGCTGTGTGTACCCGCAGTCACTGCGCTATATCTTGTTAATGAAAAAAGGCCGCGTCAGGGTACGACGCGGCCTCTGATAATTTAGCGACCCAAAGACCACCAGCCTTTGCGTTTCGGCGCAGCAGGTTTTGCGGGTTCCGGCGCAGGTTCCGCTGCCTTTATCTCTGGCGCGGGTGCCACAACCGAAGCAGCTTCTGCTACAGATTCTGGTGCCGCAACTGGTTCTGGCTGAACCTGATCTGGCGCAACCTCAACCGGAGCATCAGCCACGACTTCTGGCTTTGGCTTGGCGCGACTCTTACGCTTTGGTTTTGGCTTTTCAACAGCTTCTTCAGGTGCGACCTCTGCCGTTTCAGAAGGTGCCTCATCCTTTGGTGGAGCTTTCTTACGGGTTCGCGGTGCGCGTTTTGGCTTTTCAGCAACTGGCTCGGCAACAACTTCAATCGTTGCATCCGCTGGTGCAGCCTCAGCCTCAACCTCTGGAGAAATATCCGCCACGACGTCTGCCGGAGCGCCTTCTACCTTCTTGCGGCTGCGGCTACGCGTACGCTTTGGCTTTTCAGTCGTTAGTTCTTCAGAACCCTCAACCAAAGCTGCCTGTTCGCCCGCATCAGCCGCTAAAACAGGTGCAGCTTCGTCATCAACCTGTCCTTCGACAGTCTCTTGGCTTTGCTCACCGTTGCCGCCCCGACGACGCCGACGACGACGACGTTTTTTGCGGGGGCGATCTTCTGCATCCGCACCGTCTACTGGCTCGACCGCCTCAACCGTCTCGGCTGTTGTCTGCGCTTCTGTCTCGTCTTCATCCTCATCAGCGCTTGGCAACAATATATCAGTATCGTCGTCATCCATCATGGCGGCAGTGGCCACAACAACGGGGGCCGCATCAGGCACCACACGGGTCGCTGTCTTGAACTTTTCAATCGCAAAGTCAGGCGACACGAGGCTTGGATCACACTCGATCCGCACGGACATACCATGGCGCGCCTCAATATCAGCGATATGTTCACGCTTGCCGTTCATCAAGAAGTTGGCAATCGAAACTGGTGACCGCACCAGTACTTCTTTTGACCGACCGCGCACGCCTTCTTCGTCCAAAGCACGCAATATCGACAAGGCGACGTTATCGTCGGACCGTAGCAAACCAGTGCCGTGGCAATGGCCACACATCTGTGTCGTTGCCTCGAGCATACCCGGGCGCAGACGCTGACGGGACATTTCCATCAAGCCAAAGCCAGAGATGCGACCAACCTGAATACGGGCACGGTCTGTTTTCAACGCATCTTTCATCCGCTTTTCAACGGCGATGTTGTTGCGACGTTCATCCATATCGATGAAATCAATCACGATCAAACCTGCCAAGTCACGCAGGCGTGCTTGACGAGCTACTTCATCAGCGGCCTCTAGGTTGGTTTTGGTTGCGGTCTGCTCAATCGACGATTCTTTCGTCGCACGACCGGAGTTCACGTCAACCGCAACAAGCGCTTCAGTGATACCAATCACGATATAGCCACCAGACGGCAGCTGAACCGTCGGGTTAAACATACCGTTCAAGTAGCCTTCTACCTGATAGCGCGCGTAAAGCGGCATCTGTTCGGTATAACGTTTCACGTTCTTGGAATGGGACGGCATGATCATTTTCATGAAGTCCTTGGCAGTGCGGTAACCGGCTTCGCCTGCAACGATCACTTCGTCGATGTCTTTATTGTAAAGATCGCGGATCGACCGTTTGATTAGGTCGCCTTCCTCGTAAATCTTCGCAGGTGCGATAGACTTCAATGTCAGCTCGCGGATCTGTTCCCACAAACGCTGCAGGTATTCATAGTCGCGCTTAATCTCAGACTTGGTGCGCTGCGATCCGGCAGTGCGAATGATCAGGCCAGCACCCTCAGGAACCTCCATCCCATTTGCGATTTCTTTCAGCTTCTTGCGGTCAGGCGCGTTGGTGATCTTGCGGCTAATACCGCCACCACGGGCCGTGTTAGGCATCAACACGCAATACCGTCCAGCGAGCGACAGATATGTAGTCAGGGCAGCGCCCTTGTTTCCGCGTTCTTCTTTGACAACTTGGATCAGCAGGATCTGACGGACCTTCACAACCTCTTGGATTTTGTACCGCTTTGGGCGCGGCTTGCGCACGGGACGTACATCTTCGCTGTCGTCTTCAGTTGTGACGCTTTCAATGCGGTCATCTTTGTCTTTGGCATCTGCTTTTGCGTCATCATCAGCTTCGGCTTCTGCAGCAACCTGATCATCTGAAACGGCCTCGGCTTCTTCGTCAGATGTTGCTGCCTCAACGACTTCAGGTTCTTCGTCTGCTGCTGGTGTCTCAACAGGTGTTTCGGACACCAACTCCATCGGAGAGCTGCCCTCTTCATCATCATCAAGATCGATGGTTTCCATACCAGCGATTTCGACCGTGTAGTCAGCAACATCAGCAGTCGCTACCGCATCACCCGACGTCGCATCCGCAGCCTTCGAGCGGCTCCGCGAACGGCGACGTTTTTTGGGTTTTTCTTCCTCATCATCGTCAGCCTTCAGGGTGTCGGCGTAGGCTTTTTCTTCGGCGATCAACGCTTCGCGATCGGCGATCGGGATTTGGTAATAGTCGGGATGAATTTCCGAGAACGCGAGGAACCCATGGCGATTTCCGCCATAGTCCACAAACGCTGCCTGGAGCGACGGCTCGACCCGTGTCACTTTGGCAAGATAGATATTCCCAGCGAGCTGGCGCTTAAACTGGCTTTCAAAATCAAATTCTTCGACTTTGTTCCCGTCGACCACAACAACGCGGGTTTCTTCCGCGTGTGTGGCATCGATTAACATTTTCTTTGGCATTGTATCCGTTCACTCGCACACAACGACACCTCCCCGGAGGGGCGGCGTGGTCGGTGGCGATTTCAATTAAGGCGATGGGCGCAACGGCAAACGGTGTAACCCAAGGGGCCACCAAATTTTTGCCTATATTTTGCGCGCTTTGCATCGCGTTGCTTCTCCTGATTCCCGCAAATTAGGGAACCCATTCATGACCCGGCGCATCGGTGAAACCGCGCGACCTGGGCGTTCCTGAGGCCATTTTCAGGCCACATCAGCTGTTATTTTAGGGGAGGCTTTACGCCAAACATCAAATCAACAGAGAATTCTACCGGACGACACCACGCACCAACGCATGGACATCCGTACACCATACATAGGTTACGCGGGTGTCATAAAACAAGTGCTATCGTCACAACCTTAAATTGAGCACATACAGCAGCCCTAAAGATACTCCGACCTTTGCAATCCGTATTTCGCCATTTTCTCGTTTAGGGTCCGGCGCGGCAAGCAAAGCTCGTCCATAACCGCGACAATACTACCCTTGTGGCGACGCATGGTGTTGTCGATCAACATCCGCTCAAACGCTTCAACAAATTCCTTCAGCGGCTTGCCCTCCGTCGTCATAGCAGGCTTCATCTCTTCATCGGTGTCGGCCATTAGAAGCGATGCAATCGTGCCTGAACCACGACGGTTCTGCAGGACGGCGCGTTCGGCCACATTAAACAACTGACGTACATTGCCAGGCCAAGGTGCCTGCAAAAGCTGCGCGGCCTCTTGAGCGGAAACATCAGGCGCGTCACAGCCATATTCCTCGGCAAACTGCTCTGACAGGCGGGTAAACAATGTCAGAATGTCCTCGCCGCGCTGGCGCAATGGCGGCACAGTAATGCGCAGGGCCGCAAGTCGGTAAAACAGGTCTGGGCGCAATACACTCTCGCACGTCTTATCCTGTTCCTGCAAATTACAGATCGCAATAATCCGCGTTTCCGCAGGTGTGCCTTGATCGTTAATCGCAGTCAAAAGGCGCGATTGCAGCGGCTGTGTCAGCGCTTCAATGTCCTCCAGCACAAGCGTACCACCACGGGCTTCTTCTATGGCAGGGATCGGTTCATCATCTTGGGCAGGGCCAAATAACCGGCGCGACAGACTGTCTTCATCAAACGCAGAACACGATAGAAGAACGAATTTCTTGCTAGCACGGGCACCAACAGCATGCAGAGCATGGGCGACAAGCGTCTTACCAGTCCCTGTTTCGCCTTCAATAAGAACATGGCCATCGGCCTGCCCGAGATCCAGAATATCTTCTTTAAGACGCTCCATTGGTGGTGATTGGCCTATCAGTTTCTTAATCAGCGCGGACCCATCCGATAATTCACGACGCAACACACGGTTATCAAGCGTTAGACGGCGGGCTTGGGTCGCCTTCTTGGCCAACTCAGTCATGCGATCAGGATTGAACGGTTTTTCTAAGAAATCGAATGCCCCCATGCGCATCGCCTCTACCGCCATTGGGACGTCACCATGACCAGTAATCATGATCACCGGCAGCGAACTATCAACGCCCTTAAGTTTACGCAAAAATTGCATACCATCCATGCCAGGCATTTTGATGTCGGACACCACGATACCCGGAAAGTCATTGCCAAGACCCTTCAACGCCTCTTCGGCGCTCGAATATGTTTCGGTGTCAAAACCGGACAGGGCCAACCATTGGCTGATCGACTGACGCATATCTTTTTCATCATCGACAATCGCAATTTTCATAGCTTTGCTCATTTGGTCGTGTCCTTATTCCGCGGCTTCAACTTCGGCACTTAAGATAGGTAGTTGCACTTCAAATACAGCCCCTCCACCCACAGCATTCCGCGCCGTAAGTCGTCCGCCCAAGTCGTTGACGATACCAGAAGAGATGGCAAGCCCAAGCCCAACGCCGTCGCCGGGCTGTTTGGTGGTGTAAAACGGCTCAAACAACTCATCGAGGTCTTCAATCCCGTCGCCGTTGTCACGCACTGTCAGGCTTACCGTGTCGCCAGTCGCCAATATGATCTCAATAGATGGGTCGCGGACCATTTTGGTCGCATCCAGCGCGTTGCGAAGCAGGTTAATAATTACCTGTTCAAGCCGCAGCCTATCGCCCAAAATCATCACCGGATCTTCGGGCAAAGTGCGTGTGATTGTGATGTCGCGGCTTTTCAGTTGCGGCTCCATCATCGACAGCGCAGATGACACTGCAGCCCTTGTATCCACTAGGCTAAACGTATCAGCGCCCTTGCGCGCGTATGATTTCAACTGCTTGGTAATAGCCCCCATCCGCTCGATCAGGTCATCAATGCGTTGGAATGACGACAGTGCTTCTTCGGGGCGTTTGCGTTGCAGCAAAAGGCGGGCACCGGCCAGATAAGTTTTCATCGCCGCCAAAGGTTGATTTAACTCGTGACTAACAGCCGCCGACATCTCGCCCAAGGCGGCCAATTTGGACGATTGCGCGAGGGTCTGTTCGGCAACCTCAAGCGTCTTTTCAACCTTCTGGCGCTCGGCGATTTCCCGCTGGAGCCGGAGGTTCAAAGCACGAAGATCGGCGGACTCGCGCTGAAATAACACGATCCGCGACGCCGCTTTGCGCGACCATAGCCAAAACAGCAGCGCCAAAATGATCGCGAATCCCATGACTTCAAGTGCGAGCACACCGTTCACACGCTCGCGCACCGACGAATAGGTCGTAAAACTGACAATCCGCCAGCCCTGGAACGGGACGCGGGCCTCGCGGCGCAAAACGGCCTCTCCCTGAAGATACGCATCAGCAGGCAACGCGGCCCAATCTTGGGTCGCTCGCACTGCGCGTTCAATCGCGGATGGAGCAGACTGACGGGTCAATGCACCAACCTCGTCCAAGCCACGCCAACGCGGTTCGGTCGACATAACAATCGTGCCTTGGTTGTCCGCCACGTACACCGCGTCAGACACCCCCGCCCAACCCCGCTCAAGTTTCTGTAAATCCACCTCAACAACGATCACACCGACCGTTGAGCCACTCACCTCAACACGTCGCGAATAAAGAAACGCATATGACCCGTTTTCCTGATCAAGCGTCGTAAAAATTGTGGCATTGCTACGCTGTGCATTCACAAAATGCGGCGACGCCTTTTGCCTCTCGCCCAAGCGGCTGCGGTCAGTTGCGGCCACAGTTCGGCCGTCTGCATCCAAAAGAATGAGAGACGCCGCGCCAATTTCATCAACAAACGACAAAAGGCGCGCGGTGGACAAAGAATAATCTTTGTAATCGAGGGCCGCGATCAATTGCGGATCACGTGCCAACAACTGCGGCACAATTGAATTGCGCTGTAGCTCGCTCATCAAGTTGGCAACATAAAGGGTCAGACGTACTTCCGACCTATTGCGGGTCGTTTCTGTAAACCGCTGGGTCAAAAATTGGTTGCTGAAATAGATAACTATCACGCCAAGCGCGCAAACCGCGAGCACCCCAATACGCAGGTACCACCGGTTTTGGTCGCGACGTTTGGAGCGGGCGGCTGGTGTCATCATGCGCGCAGCATAAACCCTGCCCTACGACCCCACAAGTTACGCGTTTGTCAGCTGTCCCAGCAACCCGCGGAAAAGCGCCTGCCCGTCCGTGCCGCCATGGCCATTATCCACAGCCCGTTCAGGATGCGGCATCATGCCAAGAACGCGGCGGTTTTCGGAGAGAATGCCCGCAATATCATCAATCGACCCATTTGGGTTATCGCAGTATGTAAATGCCACGCGGTCTTCACCGTGCAAACGGGCCAAGCCATCAGCATCAATCGTGTAATTGCCGTCATGGTGCGCCACAGGAAAATCAACGGTATCGCCAGCGCTATACCCTTCGGTAAATGCGTTATCAGACGTCACAACATTCAATCCAACAGTTTTGCAGATGAACTTTAGCCCAGCGTTGCGCATCAACGCACCGGGCAACAGCCCAGTTTCAGTCAAAACCTGAAATCCATTGCAAACACCAAGCGCATAACCGCCACGCTCAACATGGGCGACAACGCTTTTGCAAATAGGGGATTGGGCGGCAATCGCACCGCACCGAAGATAATCACCAAACGAGAAACCGCCCGGAACGGCGACCAAGTCAACGTCAGGTAAATTTGCGTCCTTGTGCCAGACCATCGTGACGTCAGCGCCGGCGGCTTTAAGAGCCACAGCCATATCACGGTCGCAGTTGGACCCCGGAAAAACGATAACCGCAGCGCGCATTACAGCACCTCGACCCGGTAGCTTTCGATGACCATATTCGCGAGCAGCTTTTCGCACATCTGCGCGATTGTGTCCTCGGACGTGCCATCGGCCAAATCCAGCTCAATCACCTTGCCCTGACGGACGCTTTCGACGCCATCAAAGCCAAGTGATCCCAGGGCGTGCTGCACGGCAGCCCCTTGTGGATCCAAAACACCATCCTTAAGCATCACATGAACTCTGGCTTTCATACGTCTGATTTCCTTTAATTAATCAAGGTTGGCTTAGTAGGGTTATGTGTCACATTTGTCGGCAACACGCCCAAACGCTTGGCGACTTCCGTATAGGCATCGGCCAGATCACCAAGGTCTCGGCGGAACACATCCTTATCAAGCTTACGGCCGGTTTCGATGTCCCAAAGACGGCAGCTGTCAGGGCTAATTTCATCAGCCAAGATTAGACGCGGATATTCATTGTCCCACACGCGGCCAATTTCAATCTTAAAGTCAATCAGCTTGATACCAACGCCGTACATCACGCCAGACATAAAGTCGTTCACGCGCAGCGCAAGGCTGACGATATCGTCCATTTCCTGCTGGGTGGCCCAACCGAATGCGGCGATATATTCCTCGGGCACTAACGGGTCACCAAGGCTGTCATCTTTATACGAAAACTCGACAATCGGACGGGGCAACGCTGTGCCCTCTTCCATGCCCAAACGCTTGGCCATTGTACCCGCGGCATAGTTACGCACGATTACTTCGAGCGGGATAATCTCCACCTGACGGATCAACTGTTCGCGCATATTGATGCGTTTGATAAAATGCGTCGGGACGCCGATGGCCTGTAGTCCGACCATGAAATATTCGGACAGGCGGTTGTTCAACACGCCTTTGCCTTCGATCACAGCCTTCTTTTCGGCGTTAAATGCAGTGGCGTCATCTTTGAAGTATTGGATCAATGTACCGGGCTCGGTGCCCTCATACAGGATCTTTGCTTTGCCTTCATAGACCAATTTGCGGCGTGCCATCCCAGATCCCTCGCGTGCGTCGGGCCCCACCCTTGGGGCGCGTCTTAAAATGCCTCTTACGCCAACACCCTCTTGCGAGCAAGGCACCCAGACACCATATCTTGTAAGAGCGCGTTAAAAACCAAAAGGAGACCCAAATGAGCAGCATGACAGACCGTGAAACCGCATTTGAGAGCAAATTTGCCCATGACGCAGAAATGCAGTTCAAGGCAGAAGCGCGCCGCAACAAACTGCTGGGCCTATGGGCCGCCGATCTAATGGGTAAAACAGGTGACGACGCGCAGGCATATGCCCGCGAGGTGATCAAAGCTGATCTAGAAGAGGCCGGCGAAGAAGATGTTTACCGCAAGGTATCGGGCGATCTGGACCACCGTGCCGACGAGGCGACCATCCGGACCCAGATGATCAACCTGATGGTTGAGGCCAAGACACAACTAATGTCCGAGATCTGAACCAATCCGACAATTGGGTCTAGCGGGCGCGCCATTTCGGTGCGCCCAATTTAGTTGCACCGCTTGCACCGTTTACACCGTCGTGCAAGAAGCAGCGCTCCATCTCAATAAGGACCAGACTCATGGCCAATTCCCTGACCAAACTGCTCGAAACACGTGACTGGCTATTGGCCGACGGGGCCACGGGGACCAATTTGTTCAACCTCGGACTGGAAGCAGGCGACGCGCCAGAGATGTGGAACATCGATAAACCCGAAAACATCCGGACCTTATATAAAGGTGCCGTTGATGCGGGCAGCGATCTGTTTTTAACCAATACATTTGGCGGCAATGCATCGCGTTTGAAACTGCACAACGCCGTTGATCAAGTCCATGAATTGAACCGCGTTGGCGCCGCCATTGGTCGCGATATTGCGGACGCGTCTGGGCGCACCGTAATCGTCGCAGGCTCAGTCGGCCCAACGGGCGATATTATGGCCCCAATGGGCACCCTCACCCACGAAATCGCGGTTGAGATGTTTCATGAACAAGCCGAAGGCCTAAAAGCTGGCGGCGCAGACGTGCTCTGGGTCGAAACCATTTCTGCCCCCGAAGAATTCCGCGCCGCTGCCGAAGCCTTCGCGCTGGCCGACATGCCATGGTGCGGCACCATGAGCTTTGACACTGCGGGCCGCACGATGATGGGCCTGACATCAACTGACATGGCCAAAATGGTTGGCAAGCTTGACCATCAACCAATCGGATACGGTGCAAATTGCGGTGTGGGTGCATCTGATCTGTTGCGCACGATCCTTGGTATCGCCGAACATTCCGGTGACGCGACGCTAATCTCCAAAGGCAACGCAGGCATTCCCAAATACCACGACGGGCATATTCATTACGACGGCACCCCTGCCCTAATGGGCGACTACGCCGTGCTGGCCCGCAATTGCGGCGCACGGATTATTGGTGGCTGCTGTGGAACCACACCAGAGCATCTGGTCGCCATGAGGGCAGCATTGGAAAACACGCCCAAGGGACCAAAGCCAAGCCCAGAAGATATCACAACAGCGCTCGGCGGGTTTTCATCCGTGTCTGACGGCACAGATGGTGCCGGACCAGTACGCGCACCGCGTCGTGGCCGCAGAAAAGGCTAAAACAGCGACATCTGATCACCAACTTGCGACGGCACCTGAAATAGGTCCGTCCGCAAAGGCGGTAATTCGCGGGCAAGGCCCAGCTTGCGCGTGCTCAATTGTACGCGCTGCCGGATCAAATCGGCCCACTTTCCTTGGCCGCGCATACGCGTACCAAATTCTGGGTCGTAATCCTTGCCTCCATGCAATTCGCGCACGCGGCCCATCACGCGGGCCGCACGGTCTGGAAACGCATCTGCAAGCCAATCTTGGAACAATCCTGACACCTCCCGCGGCAGCCGCAACACGATGCACGACGCCGCCACAGCCCCTGCAATATGTGACGCCGTCAAAATCGATTCGAGCTCGTGATCAGTCAGCGCAGGCACCACTGGTGACACCATCACACGCACCGGAATACCCGCGTCCGCCAGACGGCTAATAGTTTTTAATCGACGCGCGGGTAACGGGACACGCGGCTCCATTGCGCGCGATGTCTGATTGTCCAGCGTCGTGATCGAAATACCCACACGCACAAGGCCTTTGGCAGCCATCGGAGCCAGAATATCAATATCGCGTTCAATCATCACGCCTTTGGTAACAATGCCAACTGGGTGGTTGAACTTTGCGAGCACTTTTAAGATGCCGCGCATGATTTCATGTTTTTTCTCAATCGGTTGGTACGGATCAGTATTTGTGCCAATCGCAATCATCGCTGGCCTATACCGAGGATTACGCAGCTCCTTTTCCAATATTGCAGGCGCGTCAGGGCGGGCAATCAGCTTGGTTTCGAAATCCAACCCTGGGGACAGGCCTAAATACGCGTGACTGGGGCGGGCAAAGCAATAAATGCAGCCATGTTCGCAGCCGCGGTACGGATTAATTGAGCGATCAAATGACAAGTCAGGTGAGGTGTTTTTACTGATCACACGACGCGGGACTTCAATGCTGACTGTGGTGCGTAAAACAGGCAACTCTTCGACCCGATCCCAGCCGTCATCCACATGCTCGGACCGCACAGAATCAAACCGAACAGCGGGGTTTGACAGTGCGGCGCGGCCACGCAATTGAACTTGGCGGTGATCAATGATTTTTGTCATGGTCAAGATATGGAACAAAAAGCGAACACAGGCAAGCCTTGGTCGGTGTCGATTACATAAATGTCGCGATTGTCTGCGTGCGCTCTGGCAATACGGCGCACAACTTGTAAAACAACTGTGCACATTTACCGCACCTACGGAGGTTTCCCCTATGTCCGAAGAAGATGACATCATCCTGTCCGAACTGAACGACGAAGATCTTGTCGCTCAAATGTTCGACGACCTATATGACGGCATGAGAGAAGAAATCGAAGAAGGTGTGAACATCCTGATCGCGCGCGGTTGGATGCCTTACCGCGTCCTGACAGAAGCGCTTGTTGGTGGCATGACCATCGTTGGTGCAGACTTCCGTGACGGTATTTTGTTCGTGCCAGAGGTTCTATTGGCCGCCAACGCAATGAAGGGTGGCATGGCCATTCTGAAACCGCTTTTGGCCGAAACTGGTGCGCCACGTGTCGGCAAGATGATCATCGGAACCGTCAAAGGCGACATCCACGATATCGGTAAAAACCTTGTTGGCATGATGATGGAAGGCGCAGGCTTTGAAGTTGTCGATATGGGGATCAACAACGCCGTTGAAGCCTATCTCGAAGCAATCGAGGTCGAGGGCCCTGATATTTTGGGCATGTCCGCCCTGCTGACCACCACAATGCCGTATATGAAGGTCGTGATTGATACGCTGATCGAAAAAGGCATGCGCGACGACTATATCGTGCTCGTTGGTGGTGCGCCCCTGAACGAAGAGTTCGGCAAAGCCATCGGCGCAGACGCATATTGCCGTGACGCGGCTGTTGCGGTTGAAACTGCCAAAACATTCATGGCGCGCAAGCATAACCAAGGTGCGACGGCCTAAAATCAACCCGATTGATTGATGAAAGGCCTCGCAGTTAACCTGCGGGGCCTTTTGTTTTTGCCGCGCATACCCACATGTTAAACAAAGGAGATACAATGCCCCTGTCTTACATGTTGATTATCATCGCAATTGTTATCGTGGCTGCAGGTATTACCGTTGCTGTGATGCAAGGCTTCGGATTATGGATTGTGATCCCCACGATGGCCGCGGCCTTGGGCCTGCGGGCATGGATCGCGCGCAAGTGATTGATGACCAGACCCTTACGACCGACGGGTTGGCCCAATTGGGTAAGGGCCGCGTGCTTTTGTTGGCCTGCGGGGCTTTGGCCCACGAGATTATCGCGCTGAAAAAAATGAACAGCTGGGATCATCTAGATTTGCAATGTTTGCCCGCCATTTTCCACAACCATCCTGAGAAGATTACCCCAGAGATCACGGATGCAGTTGCTAAGCACCGCGATTCCTATGACAATATCTTTGTAGTATACGCCGATTGTGGCACAGGCGGGCAATTGTTCGAAAAGTGCAAGGAATTAGGTGTTTCGATGATCGATGGCCCGCATTGTTATTCGTTTTTTGAAACAAATGTAGTGTTCGAAGCCCGCGATGAGATGACGGCATTCTATCTTACAGACTTTCTTGTGCGTCAGTTTGATGCGTTTGTCTGGGAACCGCTCGGCCTTGGCCGCCACCCTGCCCTGCGCGATATGTATTTCGGAAATTACACCAAATTGGTTTATCAAGCACAGACAGATAACGCTGAATTACGGGCAAAGGCGCAGGTTTGCGCTGACCGCCTTGGCCTAACCTATGAATACCGGTTCACGGGCTACGGTGATTTGGAAACCAGCCTTGCAACACTTTAAACGGCCGTCAGCTTAATTCGCTCGATCATCGCACGCACGCCGTTTGAGCGCTGCGCAGAAAGGTGGTCGTTCAGACCCAAACGGCCCAATTCAGCATTTGCATCCACCGCCTGCACATCCGCCAGAGGCAGATCATCATAAAGCGCATGCAGCACAGCGATCAACCCGCGTACAATCATCGCATCACTATCGCCGCGAAATGTGAAAACGCCGTCGCGTACCTGTGGCACGATCCAAACCTGGGACGCGCAGCCATCAACCTTGGTCGCAGGTACACGGAATGCGTCCTCGAGCGGGTCCATCGCCTTGCCCATGTCAATCACATGGCGGTATCGGTCTTCCCAATCGTCGAGAAAATCAAAGTCTTCGGCGATCTCTTCAAATCGGGCGGTGGCCATGGTGCAAACTCCTGTTGATACCACTGATCTAGGTCGGAATGGGCGCATCGTCCAGAGGATGCTTTTCAACAGGTGCATCATCCGTTACGCAAGACGTGACGATTTGACGAAAGGCCAACAAAATGCGCGTATCCCTGCCCCTAATTCTCTGTGCTGTTATTGCTGTGACTGGTTGCGCCCGCGTAGCGGATTCGCGGATGAACCCACTTAATTGGTTTGGAAAGTCGACATCGGCGCCATTGACGGCTTCGAGCGAGATACGCCCGCTTGTCCCTAGCAACCGCGCGACACGTGCGGTTGACGATCGCGGCGCCATTCAAAGCGTGACTGGCTTGGCCATCGAAAAAACGCCCAACGGTGCCATTGTGCGCGCAACTGGCATCGCCAGCACACAGGGTCAGTTTAATGCCCAACTAGTTCCAGTCAGCAATGAAGGTGGCGTTTTGACGTTGGCATTTCGGATTGAAGGCGTGGCAAACGCGGGCACAAACTCTGCGTTTTCACGCCAAGTCACCGTGGCGCGGGTACTAACATTGGCGGATCTGGCGGGCGTGCGCACAATTCGTGTGCAATCTGCGACGAACCAGCGATCAGCATCACGTTAAAGCGGGACAGTCACGACTTTCTGTCCATCAACAGCCAAGCCAACCTTACCGTCACAAAGCAGAATGGCATCGTTGCCAAACACTTCTTTGCGCCAACCACGCATGGCTTTCATGTCGCGTTCGCCCGCGGCCAATGCATCTAATTCGGCTGATGATGCAATAAGCTTGGCAGCAACATCCTCATTATCAGACTTGGATTTCAACAATACACGCAACAGATCAGCAAGTGCAGGGTTAACCTGCAATTTGACACTGCTCTGATCCACTTTCGGAAGCTGATCATTCGGCACGGCCAATCCGGACTTCACCGCAGTCATAATACCAGCGGCTATATCGCCACGACGGGCCTCGCGCAAAAGCAACCGTGACCTACCAAGGTCTTGTTCGGACTGCGGCTTGGTCGAAGCAAGCTCGATCAAGGCGTCATCTTTATAGACGCGACTGCGCGGAATATTGCGGTCGCGGGCATAAGTTTCGCGAAACCGTGCAAGCTCGCGGACAATGGCAAGGAAACGACCCGAATTGGTGCGTGTCTTCACGCGGCGCCACGCTTCGTCCGGATCGGCCCGATAAGTGGCGGGGTCATTTAAGACAGCCATCTCTTCGGCGACCCATTTCTTACGGCCAGATTTTTCCAAACGATCCGACAGATATTCATAGATATCGCGCAGAAAAGTCACGTCACCAACAGCATAAGTCGCCTGCGCATCCGTCAACGGACGACGTGTCCAATCGGTAAAGCGTGACGATTTATCCAGATCAGATTTGCAAATTTTGCGCACCAGTGTTTCGTATCCGGCCTGTTCACCAAACCCGCAAACCATCGCGGCCACTTGCGTGTCAAACAACGGTGCTGGAATAATACCTTTATCGACGAAGAAAATTTCAAGATCCTGACGGGCCGCATGAAATACTTTGACCACGCCTGCATCGGCAAAAAGATCATATAGCGGGGCCAACGACAGGCCCTCGGCCAGTGGGTCAACAAGACAAGCATCGTCACCATCGCTGTCTTGATACGCAAGCTGGACCAAACACAGCTTTGAATAATAGGTGCGTTCTCGCAAAAACTCTGTATCGACAGTCACATAAGCCCGTTTGGCCGCCTCAGCACAGAACGCAGCAAGCGCGTCGGTCGTTGTGATCGTCTTCATGGAATACCCGTTTTTTGCGTCATATATGTTTGTGCGTATTGACTACGCGATCACGCCTACAAAGAAAAGCTAAACGCCCAAAACAACTTGATCGCGCTTTCCGGCAGCAAAACGGAGCAACACCTTGGGATATAGCGCATGCTCAAATGGGAGGACTTTGGCGGCCAAGTCATCTGCCGTATCACCTGCCGCAATTACAACCCGCGCTTGGCCCAATATCGGTCCACCGTCTAGTTCGGCAGTGACTTCATGCACCGTGCAGCCATGATATTCGTCGCCCGCGTCAATCGCACGTTGGTGTGTATGCAGGCCGCGATACTTTGGCAAAAGCGACGGATGGATATTGAGCATCCGGCCATCCCATTTTGCCATGAATTCAGGCGACAATATTCGCATAAATCCAGCAAGACAGACAATATCAGGCGCAACCGCTACCAAAGCATCATGCAGCGCATCTTCAAACGCGCCGCGATCTTTGCCAAACTGTTTGTGGTCAATCGCAAGGGTCGCAATGCCCGCAGACGCAGCCTTTGCTAGCCCACCTGCATCAGGTACGTTTGAAATAACGATGCAGGGTCGGCAAGGATGGTCGCCATTCATATCTTGGACCAGCGACATCATATTAGAGCCGCCGCCCGAGATCAGAATAGCAACCCGTTTGGTCACAAAAGCGACCCTGTGTAGGACACGCCCTCGCCTGCTTTTACAGCACCTATCTGCATGACATTTTCGCCAGCGGCAGTCAGAATTGCGGTCACAGCGTCAGCCTCAGACGCGGCAACGGACAAAACCATGCCGATGCCAGAGTTAAACGTCTTCAACATCTCAGATTCGACGATACCGCCCGTCGCAGCCAACCATTTAAATACAGGCGGCAACTCCCAAGCGTTCAAATCAATCTGCGCGCCTAATCCTTCGGGCAAAACGCGCGGCAGGTTTTCAGTCAGACCACCGCCGGTGATATGGGCCAAGGCGTGAACACCGCCATGTTTAATCGCAGACAACGTCGATTTCACATACAGACGGGTTGGCGTCAGCAAAGCAGCCCCCAATGGGCCATCCGCAAACGGCGCATCGTCGGCCCAACCAAGGCCAGATACGTCAACAATGCGGCGCACGAGCGAATACCCGTTTGAATGCACCCCATCAGATGCAAGACCTAGCAAGACGTCGCCTTCAACAACACCCGCTGGCAGGTCAGCGCCACGTTCCATCGCGCCAACTGCAAAACCAGCAAGGTCAAAATCACCATCATGATACATGCCCGGCATTTCCGCCGTTTCGCCACCAATCAGCGCGCAACCGGATGCTTCACAGCCAGCGGCAATACCGTTGATAATGCGCGTGGCGTCTTCGATATCCAACTTGCCAGTCGCGAAATAGTCGAGGAAAAACAACGGCTCAGCGCCTTGGCACACCAGATCATTGACGCACATGGCCACCAGATCAATCCCAATTGTGTCGACATTGCCAGTATCAATCGCAATACGCAGCTTGGTGCCAACCCCGTCCGTGGCCGCAACCAAGATCGGATCGTTGTATCCCGCGCCTTTCAAATCAAATAGCGCGCCAAAGCCGCCAAGCCCAGCCATTACACCCGTCCGCGCCGTGCGCTTAGCCGCAGGTTTGATCCGCTCAATCAGCGAATTACCCGCGTCGATGTCAACGCCTGCGTCGGCGTATGTCAGGCCAGTTTTGGTCCCATCATTGGTCATTGTGCATCCCCCAAAGAGCCAAATTCAGCCATCAGCTACCCCAAGGGGATACGCCGCGCAACGGTGTCGACACGCGTCTGCGCAAAAAATCCACAAACGACGGTGGTTGGCTTGTCTTTTTGGGCCCTACGACCCTTGGCGGCGCTGCGAACATGCTGTAAGACGCGCTCACTCCTGGGGGGATTAGCTCAATTGGTTAGAGCAGAGCGCTCATAACGCTTTGGTTGGGGGTTCAAGTCCCTCATCCCCTAGGTGATCTACCGTTCCCAAGCACGACACCCTTGCAGCGCAACGTTGCCAGTTGAAGTCAGTGTATCATTTTGTTTCGCCATGACGTTCGCTCCAATATGACCTTTCGTCACCTACCGGGTCCATGCCGGGATTTTGCATCGCGGCCGTCATGGCAGTATTGGTCGAAAGGCCTGTTTTGGTCACGCGGTGGATCGCATCGATCCAAAGACGTTTGATGGGCACAGGGTGGAACGGCAATCCGGGAAATCTCGCCTCGGGATAGAAATATTCAGTATACAACGGTATACGGTCTGTTCACGGCGGAGGTTTTACGCTATGGATCGGGCAACTAAGTAACCGGAGAAGAACAATGTCAAAGATTAAGGTCGCCAATCCAATCGTCGAACTCGACGGCGATGAAATGACACGCATCATTTGGGATTTCATAAAGCAAAAGCTGATTCTGCCCTATCTGGACGTTGATCTAAAGTATTACGACCTCGCCATGGAAGTCCGTGACGAGACCAATGACCAGATCACAATCGACGCGGCGCATGCGATCCAGAAATACGGCGTTGGGGTCAAATGTGCGACCATAACACCAGACGAGCAGCGGGTTGAAGAATTCGGCCTCAAGGAAATGTGGCGTTCACCAAACGGCACAATCCGCAACATCCTTGGCGGTGTTGTGTTCCGTGCGCCTATCATCTGCTCAAACGTCCCGCGCCTAGTGCCGGGTTGGACGCAACCGATAGTCATTGGGCGTCACGCATTTGGTGACCAGTATAAAGCAACCGATTTCTTGATGCCTGGCCCAGGTCAACTTACAATGAAATTTGTTGGCGAAGACGGCAATGTTATCGAAAAAGTTGTCTACGATGCACCAGCGGCTGGTGTGGCCATGGGCATGTATAACCTCGACAGTTCGATCATCGACTTTGCGCGTGCATCGATGAACTATGGGCTGAAAATGGGCTGGCCTGTGTACCTGTCCACCAAGAACACAATCTTAAAGGCCTATGACGGTCGTTTCAAAGATCTGTTCGCCAAGGTGTTTGAGGAAGAATTCGCAGATAAGTTCAAAGCGGCTGGCATCACATATGAGCACCGCTTGATTGATGACATGGTCGCGGCTGCGATGAAATGGTCCGGCGGTTTTGTCTGGGCTTGCAAAAACTACGACGGAGACGTGCAGTCGGATACGGTCGCGCAGGGCTTTGGCTCGCTTGGTTTGATGACATCGTTGCTGATGACGCCAGACGGCAAAGTTGTCGAAGCAGAAGCAGCACACGGCACCGTGACACGTCACTACCGCCAGCACCAAGCCGGCCAAGCGACATCGACCAACTCTATTGCGTCGATCTTTGCGTGGACTGGTGGATTGAAGCACCGCGCTAAGCTGGACGAAAACACGCAATTGATGAATTTTGCCGAAACATTGGAAAAAATCGTCGTGGACACAGTTGAGTCTGGTTCAATGACCAAAGACTTGGCGCTGCTGGTCGGCCCCGATCAGAAATGGCTGACCACTGAAGGCTTCCTCGAAAAAATTAACGAGAACCTTAACGCGGCAGTGTAACTATGTAGATAAACAATCTGGAAATTGGGGCTGGTGCAAACTGGCCCCTTTTTTGTGCCCAGATTAACAGCTAGCATCGGCGCAATAACGGAGGGGCAGATGCCGCAACACTATATCTTTCTGGTCTTCGCAATTATTGCGGAAACCATCGGCACGACGGCCCTGCAAGCAAGCGCACAGTTCACCAAGTTTTGGCCGGCGGCGCTGTGTGTCGTGTCATACGCCGCGTCGTTTTACCTGATGGCGCTTGCACTTAAGGTCATTCCGGTCGGCATCGCCTATGCGCTATGGTCAGGCGTCGGAATCGTAATGATTGCGATTATCGGATTTGTGGCCTTTGGGCAAAAGTTAGATTTTGCGGCGGTTGCTGGCATGGGGCTCATCCTTGTGGGAATTCTGGTAATCCACCTGTTTTCAAGCAGCGCGACACACTAAGAAAGATGGGTTAAAACCCATCCTACGGATTTGCCCTTCCCTTTCAGCGCTTGCCGCGCTATTCGCGCGCAACTGCCGCAGTCCGGCATCCGTCCCAACCGCTAGAAAGCTCACCTCATGGAAATCCGTAACGTCGCTATTATCGCCCACGTTGACCACGGCAAAACAACGCTCGTCGATGAACTTCTAAAGCAATCTGGTGTGTATCGTGAAAACGAAGCCACGCAAGAACGCGCGATGGACAGCAACGATATCGAACGCGAACGCGGCATCACCATCCTTGCCAAGAACACGTCTGTTGAATGGAAAGGTGTCCGTATCAACATCGTTGACACACCGGGCCACGCAGATTTCGGCGGCGAAGTTGAACGCATCCTGTCAATGGTCGACGGTGTTGTGCTCCTCGTGGACGCAGCAGAAGGCGCGATGCCACAGACAAAATTCGTAACGTCCAAAGCGCTGGCTCTTGGCCTGCGTCCCATCGTTGTTGTGAACAAAGTCGACAAAGCAGACGGCGACCCTGACAATGCGGTCAACGAAGTGTTTGACCTTTTCGCCGCACTCGAAGCAGACGACGACCAGCTTGATTTCCCAACAATGTTCGCCTCTGGCCGCGCTGGCTGGTGTGACAAAGAACTAGATGGCCCACGCAAGAACCTTGATGCTTTGTTTGACCTTATTGTCGAGCACGTCCCTGCCCCTGCACAGCTTTCGCGCCGCGACGAAAAATTCCAGATGTTGGCAACAACACTGTCCGCCGATCCATTCATCGGTCGTATTCTAACAGGCCGCGTTGAAGCAGGCACATTGCGCGCTGGCGACACCATTAAATCAATGACCCGTGACGGCGAAAAGATCGAACAATTCCGCGTCTCTAAAATTCTCGCGTTCCGTGGATTGAGCCAAACAGGCATCGACGTTGCCGAGGCTGGTGACATTGTCACAATCGCAGGCATGACCAAAGCAACGGTTGCCGACACGCTGTGCGATCCGTCGATTGACGTGGCCCTGCCCGCGCAGCCGATTGACCCGCCAACCATCACCGTCACCTTCGGCATCAACGACAGCCCATTGGCTGGTAAAGACGGTAAAAAAGTCCAGTCGCGGGTTATCCGTGACCGTCTGGCCAAAGAATGCGAAGTCAACGTTGCGATCAAAATTGCCGACACACCTGGTGGCGATGCGTTCGAGGTTTCCGGCCGCGGCGAATTACAAATGGGTGTTCTGATTGAAAACATGCGCCGCGAAGGGTTCGAGCTTTCGATCTCACGCCCGCAGGTTATTTTCACCGAAGTTGACGGTGTGCGCCACGAACCCGTCGAAGAAGTCACCATCGACGTTGATGACGAATACACTGGCTCTGTTGTTGAAAAAATCACTGGCCCACGTAAAGGCGAGCTGATGGAAATGAAGCCAGCTGGTGCAGGCAAGACCCGCATCATCGCGCTGGTCCCATCGCGCGGTCTGATCGGCTATCACGGTGAATTCCTGACAGACACACGCGGCTCCGGCGTTTTGAACCGCCTGTTCCACGGCACGGTTCCTTACAAAGGTGCCATCCAAGGTCGTCGTCAAGGCGTTCTGATCTCGATGGGCAGCGGCGTGTCCGTATCCTTCGCGCTCTGGAAGCTGGAAGATCGCGGTCGCATGTTCATCGGCGCGCAAGCCCCTGTCTATGAAGGCATGATCATTGGCGAACACAGCCGCGAAAACGACCTTGATGTGAACCCTTTGAAGGGCAAGCAGCTGACCAACGTGCGTGCATCCGGTACCGACGAAGCGGTGCGTTTGACCACGCCGGTAACGATGTCGCTCGAACAAGCGATTGCTTACATCGACGACGATGAATTGGTTGAAGTCACGCCAAACGCAATCCGGTTGCGCAAGCGCTTCCTTGATCCACACGAGCGTAAGCGTAATTCACGGTCTGCAAAATAAAATAAGGCGCGACCCAGATTATGGGTCGCGCCTTTTTCGTATCTATCGCAACAACGCCACGCAATTCGCGTGGCTTTTTTGACCTAAATCTCTTCAACGATGACCAATTCGCGCTGGCTTGCACCTTTGGCAAAGCCAAGTGCCTCTTGATAGGCGGGCGAATGATAACAGTCATGGGCAGCGCTTAGGCTTGCAAATCGTGCGACCACATTGCGTGGACGCGAGAGCCCTTCCAACTGTTCAAACGCACCACCGCGCGCCAAGAAAACCCCGCCGTGATCAGCAATCGCAACAGTCGCACGCTTCGCATATTCGCCGTAAGCCGCCTCGTCACTCACAGTGACGTGCGCAATCCAAAGTGCGGTCATTATAATCCCTCCAAATAAGTTTTTGCATCAGCAATCGCTTGATCTGCACCGTCTGCAGACGCGCCCCCACCTTGGGCCATATCAGCACGGCCACCGCCGCCTTTGCCACCCAGCGCAGGAACGGCCGCACGCAGCAGATCAACCGCAGACACCTTGTCGATCAGATCGGCTGTAACACCCGTCGCAATAGCAGCCTTGCCACCAGTATCGGCAATCAACAATACAGCACCGCTGCCCATCTGCGATTTCATTTCATCAATCAGCGCGGGCAAATCCTTGCCAGTCACACCTTGCAAAACTTGGGCTTGAAACGGCACGCCGTTGACAGTCTGCACAGCAACCTCGGCCTTGGTGCCACCCGACATCGCAAGCTCGCGGCGCAGTTGCGCAACCTCATTGGTCAGTGCTTTGCGCTCATCAATTAAGGTTTTCACGCGTTCAGCGACATCGGCCACAGGGGCCTTTAGCATGCCTGCAACCTCAGCCAACCGCCCGCTTTGATCCGCCATATGATCCAAAGCCGCCTTGCCCGTCAGCGCTTCAATCCGACGGACACCCGCGCTTGACGCACTATCGCCAAGCAAAACAAACGCGCCAATTTCACCCAAACGGGCAACATGCGTACCACCGCAAAGCTCAAGACTATAGGTCGATCCATCAGACCCTTTGCCCGATCCGGCCAGTTGGCCCATCGACACAACACGCACTTCATCGCCGTATTTTTCACCAAACAACGCCTGCGCACCCATCGCACGGGCATCATCGGGGGTCATAATACGGGTTTGAACGGTGTCATTTTGACGGATCATCGCGTTCACTTCGTCCTGCACAGCACCCAATTCAACGGCACTAACAGGCTTGCCATGGCTGAAATCAAACCGCAGCCGATCTGGCGCATTCAGCGATCCACGCTGAGCGATATGATCGCCCAACGCATTGCGCAGCGCCTCGTTCAACAGGTGGGTAACAGAATGATTTGCTTGCACATTCGCACGGCGCACCGGATCAACGCACAACTCGGCGCCCTGCCCCAATGAAATCTGACCTTCGGTCACTGTGCCGATATGAATGAACAATCCTTCAACCTTTTTGGTGTCGGTGATCGTCACAACCGCGCCGTCTGTCCGCAAAATCCCCGCATCACCAACTTGGCCGCCAGATTCGCCGTAAAACGGAGTCTGGTTCAAAATGATTGATACCTCGCCCGTTGCCGCATCAACCGACTTGCCATCCTGCACAATCGCGGCAATCTGCCCTTCGGCATTCAACGTGTCATAGCCTAAGAAATCCGTCGGACCTGTGGCATCGGCAATCTCGAACCAAACGCTCGCATCCGCCGACGCACCAGTGCCAGACCACGCGGCCCGCGCCTTGGCCTTTTGCGCAGCCATGGCAGTGTTAAACCCGTCGGTATCAACCGCGCGGCCCTGTTCGCGCAGCGCATCTTGAGTCAAATCAAGCGGAAAACCAAATGTATCATATAACTTGAACGCCGCAGCACCAGACAATGCAGCCCCATCAGCAAGACCAGACACTTCGTCATCCAACAGCTTTAGACCACGATCAAGCGTCTGCTTGAAGCGAACTTCTTCGTTTAGCAACGTCTCTTCGATCAAACGTTGGCCCTGTCCTAATTCAGGATAAGCAGCACCCATCTGCTGCACAAGCGAGCTGACCAAACGGTGCATAACCGGATCTTTTGCACCCAACAAATGCGCATGACGCATCGCACGGCGCATAATGCGGCGCAGCACGTAACCGCGGCCCTCATTCGATGGCAACACACCTTCGGCAATCAGGAACGATGTGGACCGCAAATGGTCAGCAATCACGCGGTGATGCACGTTCTGATCACCAAACGGATCACTAGACGTCGCGTGACCGGACGCTTCCATCAATGCGCGAAACAGATCGGTGTCATAGTTGTCATGGCTGCCCTGCAACAACGCCGCGACACGTTCCAGCCCCATGCCAGTATCAATAGATTGCATATCAAGCGCGGTCATCGACCCGTCTTCGTATTGTTCATTTTGCATGAACACGACGTTCCAAATCTCAATAAAGCGATCACCGTCTTCATCGGGTGTGCCAGGGCGATCACCCGGAATATGCGCGCCGTGATCATAGAAAATCTCGGTGCATGGGCCGCACGGCCCAGTTGGGCCCATCTGCCAGAAATTGTCCGACGTCCCAATACGAATGATCCGGTCTTCAGGGACACCAATCTTTTTCCAAAGATTAAACGCCTCGTCGTCTGTGTGGTAAACCGTTACAATCAAACGATCTTTGTTAATGCCAAATTCCTTGGTGACCATTTCCCAAGCATAGGTAATCGCCTGTTCCTTAAAATAATCACCAAAGCTAAAGTTGCCCATCATCTCGAAAAACGTGTGGTGGCGGGCGGTATATCCGACGTTGTCAAGGTCGTTATGCTTGCCCCCAGCGCGGACACATTTCTGGGCGGACGTCGCCCGTTTATAGTCGCGCGTTTCTACACCGGTAAAAAGGTTCTTAAACTGGACCATGCCCGAGTTTGTGAACATCAATGTGGGATCATTGCGCGGGACCAGCGGGCTTGACGCGACAACCTCGTGGCCATTGCGTTTGTAAAAATCAAGGAACGTGGAGCGTATGTCAGAAAGACTTGTCATGGCGGGCTTTCGGGTTCAAAAAACTGTTGGCTCAGAAATACCCGCCCCGCCCCGCAGTGTCCACAGATCATAAAAAAGGGCGCCGTGCTTGTGCAGGGCGCCCTCAAAATTCAAGTGCTGTGGATCAATCCTCCAGCATGCTCGCATCGTCTTTGTCCGGCGTGTTATCCAAATCAAAGTCCAACCCGTGCGACGCGCGGATTTTATCTTCGATCTCGTTGGCAATCGCAGGGTTTTCTTTCAAAAATATCTTCGAGTTTTCACGCCCTTGGCCAATACGTTCGTCACCGTAGCTGTACCAAGACCCAGATTTCTCAACGATCCCGCCTTTAACACCCATGTCCAAAAGCTCACCGTTCTTGGAAATGCCTTCGCCAAACATGATGTCGAATTCTACCTGCTTGAACGGCGGGGCAACTTTGTTCTTCACAACCTTCACGCGGGTGGCATTACCGACGACTTCATCGCGGTCTTTCAACGAACCAATGCGGCGAATATCCAAGCGCACGGATGCATAAAACTTTAACGCGTTGCCGCCGGTTGTTGTTTCGGGCGATCCAAACATAACGCCAATCTTCATCCGGATTTGGTTGATGAAAATCACCATACAGCCTGAGCGGTTGATCGATCCGGTCAGTTTGCGCATCGCCTGCGACATCAAACGGGCATGCACACCAACTGAATAGTCGCCCATGTCGCCCTCAAGCTCGGACTTTGGCGTTAACGCAGCCACGGAATCAACCACGACCAACGACACGGCACCAGACCGCACCAGCGTATCAACGATCTCAAGCCCCTGCTCGCCTGTGTCTGGCTGCGAAATTAGTAATTCTTCTAAGTTTACACCCAGCTTTTTCGCATATGTCGGGTCCAGCGCATGCTCGGCGTCAACAAACGCACAAACGCCACCCTTTTTCTGCTCTTCCGCAATAACGTGCAGCGTCAGCGTCGTCTTCCCAGACGATTCAGGTCCGTAAATTTCAATCACGCGGCCTTTGGGCAAGCCACCAATACCAAGCGCGATATCCAAACCGATCGATCCAGTCGACGTCGCATCAATGGCTGGCATCTGGTTTTGACCACCGAGCTTCATAATAGAGCCCTTGCCAAATTGACGCTCGATCTGCGCCAATGCGCTTTCAAGCGCCTTTTCTTTATCCGCTGTCTTTTTGTCTGTCATTTTCAAGAGCTCTGCCGTTGCCATTATTTATGTCCTTATTCCACACACCGCGAGGGGCGACAATTACTGCTTTGTTCCGCTTCTGTTCCCGTTAACCAATGAGACCAAAAGGAGAACATTGCAACCAAAATCTTCTACATTCATAATCGGTCAACAGTGGTTAATAATCTGTTTATCGGTTAGATATACACGGCAAGAACATCAATGGAGCCTGCCAAATGCTTGTTTTCTGGAAAGAAAACCTTGTTTTCCTCGCCGTTCCTAAAACGGGAACAACAGCTATAGAAGGCGCCTTGGCGCCGCGCGCCGCGATGGTCTTGCGTGAGCCGCCGCAGATCAAACATGCTCCACTTTATCGCTATGGACGATTCTTACAGCCGATGTTTGAAAAGGCTGGCGGCAAGAATCCTGAGACAATCGCCGTCATTCGGCACCCTGTTGAATGGCTGTCGAGCTGGTATAGGTACCGCAACCGTCATTCCCTCGTTGGTCATGAAAACAGCACACGGAACGTCAAATTCAATGAATTTGTGCTGGAATATTGCAAGGATGATCCGGCGGCGTTTGCCGCCGTTGGATCGCAGTCGGCTTTTGTATTTGATCAACACGGAAAACGGGCGACGACCCACCTGTTCGCTTACGAGCATCAACCCGCTTTGATCGCATTCCTCGAGCAGCGGCTGGATACAACAATCACCCTCAAACAGCTCAATGTGTCCCCGACAATCCCCGCTGTGATTGACCCAGAGGTAGAGGCACATCTGCGCGCCGCCAAACCGCTTGAATTTGCAGCCTACGACGAGGCTATGTCAACGTCCGCTTAACCGCGTCTTTCCAACCAGCATAGCGGCGGTCGCGGGTGGCCTCATCCATCGCAGGCTCGAACCTGCGATCAAGCGCCCATTGCGCTGCAAACTCTGCCTGATCAGGATAAACGCCAGCGCGCATGCCTGCCAACCATGCAGCCCCAAGCGCCGTCGTTTCCAAAACCTTAGGCCTATCTACAGGTGCGCCAATAATGTCTGACAAAAACTGCATTGACCAATCCGATGCAGACATGCCGCCATCTACACGCAAAACGCCTTTGTCCTCGGCATCATGCCAATCAGATTTCATCGCTTCCAGCAAATCGCGCGTTTGAAAGCCGACGCTTTCCAACGCCGCGCGGGCAAACTCAGCAGGGCCAGAATTACGGGTAAGACCGTAAATCGCACCGCGCGCGTCGGCATCCCAATACGGCGCACCCAGTCCGGTAAACGCAGGCACCATATACAATTCTTGGCCCAAATCAGCCCGTTCAGCCAACGGTTGGGTTTCAGATGCCTCTCGGATCATCTTAAGCCCATCACGCAGCCATTGCACCACAGCCCCCGCAATGAAAATCGACCCTTCCAGCGCATACGTCGGCTTGCCATCAAACTGATACGCAATCGTGCCGAGCAATCGGCTTTGCGACCGAACCAGCGTGTCGCCTGTGTTCAGCAGGGCAAAACAGCCCGTGCCATAGGTTGATTTCAACATGCCAGGGGCGAAACACGCCTGACCGATCGTTGCAGCCTGTTGGTCACCCGCAACACCCAAGATAGGTAACGGCACACCAAACAAATCAGAGCGCGTGGTGCCAAAATCAGACGCGCAATCACGGACTTCAGGCAGCATCGACATCGGAATATCAAAGCGGGCGCAAATCTCGGCATCCCACTGACCCTCGCGGATATTATACAACATCGTGCGGGCAGCATTTGTAGCATCAGTGACATGCGACACCCCACCCGTCAGTTTCCAGATCAAATAACTGTCGACCGTGCCAAACATCAGCTTGCCAGCCTTGGCCTTTTCGCGGGCACCCTCGACGTTATCAAGGAGCCATTTCAGCTTGGTGCCCGAAAAATACGGATCAAGCAAAAGGCCCGTCTTTTCGGTGACTTCCGGCTCGAAACCATCGGCTTTCAGCGTGGCACACATATCCGACGTGCGGCGATCTTGCCACACGATTGCATTGTGAATGGGCGCACCAGTTTCGCGATCCCAGACCAATGTTGTCTCGCGCTGATTGGTGATGCCAATTGCAGCAATATCGCGAGCAGTAATCCCGGCCTTTTCAATCGCACCGCGACACGTCGATGCAGTTGACGCCCAAATATCGGATACCTCATGTTCGACCCAACCTGATTTGGGGAAATGCTGGGTAAATTCTTCTTGGGCGCTTGCAGTCACACCCATTGCGCTATCAAAGATTATCGCGCGGCTAGACGTCGTACCTTGGTCAATCGCCAGAATATATGTCATTGGTCATTCCCCATTTAGGACTGCAGATAAACATCAATCGCGGCTATCTGATCAGACGTCAAACGCAGACCCAACTTAGACCTGCGCCAAACTACGTCTTCCGCAGTCTGTGCAAACTCTTGATCTCTCAGCCAATCCAGCTCTCTGGCGGTCAGCGTCGCACCAAAACAAACGCCCAAACCGGCCTGCGCCTTGGCATCGCCCAGCATCACGGCGGCATTTGTGCCATACGCACGGATCAAACGGCGCGCCCAACTTTCAGAAACAAACGGATAGGCTCTCATGAGGTCACGGTGCAATTCATCAACGCCGTCCACTGCAAAATCACCACCCGGCAACGGAACACCAGCTGTCCATTTGTCTTCATGGCCCAGCTTTTTTAACGCGTTTTCTGCCAATTTACGATACGTCGTGATCTTGCCGCCAAAGATATTCAGCAACGGGGCACCATCATCGTTTAACGTCAAAACATAGTCACGGGTCGCAGCCGTCGCCGACTTCGCACCATCATCATACAACGGGCGGACACCAGAATAGGTCCAAACGATATCGGCACGTGTGACCGGCGCCTCAAAATACTGGTTGATAAAGGCAACCAGATAATCTTGTTCTTCGTCTGTCGCGACTGGCTTCACATTCACATCTGTATGTTCAGCGTCCGTTGTTCCGATCAGCGTAAAGTCCGTCTCATATGGGATAGCAAAGATTATGCGGCCATCCTCACCTTGAAAGAAATATGCTTTATCGTGATCAAACAACCGCTTAGTGACTATATGCGAGCCGCGCACAAGGCGGACGCCCTCAGTAGCATTCACATGTATTTTGCCACGAATGATGTCTTCAACCCAAGGGCCACCTGCGTTTACCAAACCAGCAGCAGTCACCGTCTTGGGGCCGTCGGGCCCTTCAAGCGTGATCTCCCAAACTCCCTCAACACGGCGCGCCTCGATCACCTTTGTGCGGGTCATAATCTGCGCGCCACGGTCCGCCGCATCACGGGCGTTCAACACAACAAGCCGCGAATCCTCGACCCAACAATCCGAATATTCATAGGCGCGGGTAAACTTACCCTTCAGCGGTCTACCAACCGGATCTGTCGTCAAATCCACCGTCCGCGTTCCAGGCAAAATTTGACGTCCACCAAGCGTATCATATAAAAACAGCCCAATCCGAACGAGCCATGCAGGACGACGCCCCTTCATCCACGGCATGAAAAGCGTCAGTAACTTGGATGTCGGCGTATCGCCCTCAAACCGCATATCCTTATGATAAGGCAGAACAAACCGCATCGGCCAACTGATGTGCGGCATGGCCCTTAGCAGAACCTCACGTTCAACCAGCGCTTTGCGGACCAGTCCAAACTCAAAAAATTCCAGATACCGCAAGCCACCGTGAAACAGCTTGGTTGATGCAGACGACGTGGCCGCCCCAAGATCTGACATTTCAGCCAGCCCAACCTGCAGTCCACGGCCCTGCGCATCGCGCGCGATACCAACCCCGTTGATTCCGCCGCCAATAATAAAAAGATCAAAATCCGTAGCCATATGCCGTAGCCTTTCAAAGCAATGACGAAACATTATCCCGACACGTAAAAGGCGCAAGAAAAACTACGTGTTATATTCGTTTATACGCAGAGCAAACATCATCCTAAAGTTAATATCAGGCATATCTGTGGAAAATTTTTCGTTAGTGATCCATAAGCGAACATATGAATACAACCGATCGCCATAGTAACATTCTCGCAGCAGCACGCCGTGATGGAAAGGTAAATGCAACCGCGCTCGCGGACACGTTCAGGGTCGCGGTTCAAACAATTCGGCGTGATCTTACTAATCTATGCGGTGACGGTCTGCTTGAACGGGTGCACGGCGGGGCGATATTGCCCAGCGGTGTACGCAATATTGGCTATGACGACAGGCGCGCACTTGGACGTGATGCCAAGCTGCGGATCGGCGCGCGCACGGCCGCACTCATCCCTGACAATGCGTCCATCTTCTTGAACATCGGCACCACAACTGAAGCCGTCGCCCACGCCCTATCTGCGCACCGCGATCTCATGGTCGTGACAAATAACCTGAATGTTGCCAATATCTTAGCGCGCAATCCAACATGTGATGTGGTTGTTGCAGGGGGAACCTTACGGCGCACAGATGGGGGGCTGGTTGGGGATTTGGCTGCACTTGCGATTGCACAGTTCAAGGTCGACATTGCTGTGATCGGGGCATCCGCGATTGACCCATCTGGCGACCTGTTGGATTTCGACCCCCAAGAAGTCCGCGTGAGCCGCCAAATTCTTGACGCGGCCCGCGCCAGCATCCTTGTCGCCGACAAATCAAAATTCACACGCAAAGCCCCCGTACGTATAGGGTCCGTCGCCGAAGTCGGTGATTTTGTCACTGATGGGGTGCCGTCCGAACGGTTCGTAAACGCCTGCGCCGACTGGCAAACCCGCCTACATCTTGTCTGAAGAACGGCCTTTAAACCCTGTCGCTACAATGAATTTTTCCGAACTGTCGGACCGCGACGAAGGTGGCTTCACATAAGACACTTTCTTGAAGTTTATCTTCAGCAGTCGGTTCAATTCTGCCTCAGCGCCACCGGCCAAAACTTTGGCCACAAACGTGCCACCTTCGCTCAGCACGTCAAATGCGAAATATGCCGCCGCCTCGCAAAGCGCCATTACGCGCAAGTGGTCAGTCTGCTTATGGCCGCAACTGGACGCTGCCATATCGGACATCACAACATCCGCCTCGCCGCCAAGCCATTCCTTGGTCTGCAAATCCGCATCATCAGCCATAAAATCAAGCTGATACATGACCGCACCCGGAATCGCTTCCATTTCTTGCAGATCAACGCCCAAGATCATGCCGACATCTTTGCGCTTATTTTCACCAAGCGAATTGATCCGCGGCACAGCCACCTGCATCCATCCACCCGGCGCGCAGCCAAGGTCAACCACACGCGCACCTGGAATAAGGAACCGAAATTTATCGTCCAATTCCATAATCTTATAGGCCGCACGACCGCGCATGCCCTCAGCCTTGGCCCGGGTCACATAGGGGTCGTTCAACTGGCGTTGCAGCCAAAGCGTTGACGAATTGGTCCGGCCACGCGCAGTTTTGACCTTAACGGTCAGATCGCGCAGGCCACGGCCCGATGAATTCTTGGTTGGTTTCTTTGCCATACTGGCTCACCTAGTCCTAATAAGGCGCATCTTCAAGCACGCCGTCCGCGGACATTTGCGCATAAAGCAGCCCTTCGCGCAGACCGCGATCAGCAACCGACAAACGATCAGTGGGCCAAAGCCGCATCAACGCCTGCAAAATCGCAGCACCTGACATTATCAACGCTTGGCGATCCTTGCCAATACGTGGATCAGCACGGCGCCCCGTTGGACCTAGCGTCAGGTAATTGCGGATCACCGTATCAATCTGATCGGTCGTCATGCGCAGCCCGTCGACCTTAGTTCGGTCATAGCGTTTCAACCCCAAATGGCTGGCAGCAACTGTGGTCACAGTCCCGCTAGTGCCAACGATCTGAAACCCTTCACGAGTTTGGGCGGCAGCATAGGGTGAAAAATCTTCGAGGCTTTCTTCAAAAAACCAAGACATCAGCGCAAACCGTGCTGCGTCATCCTCAACATCCGCGAACTGATCGCGCAGCGTGGCCACGCCAAGCGGCACTGAAATCCAATCCACAACCTTGGCGGCCGCAAACGGTCCAGGATCGGATTTGAACCCAGCATGCAGCCGCATAATCGCACGCGGCCGTTCACGTTGCGGCACATTTGTCAGGTCAATCCAGACCAATTCGGTGGATCCGCCGCCAATATCAACAACCAGCAACTGATCGGTCTTGGTGCTGACCAGCGGCGCACAGGAAATCACTGCAAGCCGCGCTTCTTCCTCTGGTTGGATAATTTCAAGCGTCAATCCGGTTTCGCGCCGGACTTGCGCCACAAAGTTCTGACCATTGCGGGCACGACGACAGGCTTCTGTCGCGACAAGGCGCATGTTTTTCACGCCATGCCTGTCCAGCTTTTGGCGGCAAATACGGATTGCATTGATCGTCCGGTTCATCGACGCACGCGACAATTTCCCAGTACTCTCTAGGCCGTGCCCAAGCTGGACCGACTTAGAAAAACTATCAACGACGTGAAACTGACTGCCCTTAGGTTGGGCGATCAACATCCGACAACTGTTTGTTCCCAGATCAAGCGCGGCATAAAGCCCCGCCGGATCGGGTTGGTGTGGCGCGGGGGTCTCAACCGCTTTTGGGTACGCGCCCGCACCGTTAGGACGCTTGGGCGTCATGTGTACGCCCTCCATTTTCTAGTTGCGCCTACGCTATGCCGCATAGGGATGTCGCGCAAGCAAAGCCTGACGGCAATCTGAACAGACCTCACGCAGATGATGAAAACAATGGGGACGCCGTGGTCTGGCCTCCGTCCGCTGCACCGTTCATACCAACACAGTCGCTGGATGCGCACGCGATGTCGAAATTCGGCATCGGTTGGCAAAATCCTGTCGTAATAAGGGACCAACAACCGGTTTTGGGAAGGAATCAGATATGGCTGACGTCACAATCGTTTACTGGCGCGATATGCCAGCACAGGTCATCGTTGGCAAAGGGCGGCGTGGCACAAAATTGCCCTTGCCTGAACGGTTCGAACAAGCGATCGACCGCGCAGCAATGAAATCTGGTGCGGCTGAATCTGACGCCTACCTAGAAGGGTTCCGCAAGGCACCACCTTACCCCGTTGATGGAACTGACGCCGATGTGGCCGCCGCCGAAGTGGCCCGCGTTGACGCTGAATACGATCTCGCAAAGATCAAAACCCTGATTGCAAACGACGGCTGGGACACACCCACCGCCTAGATGAAAGCGACGCCTATGTCCTTGCTCCCATTCTTCAAGAAAAATGATGCGCCTGTCCAAGTCGACCCAAACGTCGAAGCCTTATTGCGCGATTATTCCATTGAAGTGATGCCACGCACCGCTGAAAAGGTCGAAAACTTCCGCGATCTTTTGCCCGCTGGCACCCGCGTCTACGTCGCCCATATTGAAGGCACGCCAATCGACGACATGGTCGCCACCGCAAAACGCATCGCGGCTGATGGCTTCAAAGTCATGCCGCATTTTCCTGCGCGCATCATCAAAGATAAGGCAACGCTCGCCGACTGGATCGCCCGCTACCAAGGCGAAGCAGGCGTTGATCAGGCGCTGCTGTTGGCTGGTGGGATCGCAAAACCGCACGGCGCCTTTGACAGCTCAATGCAGCTGCTCGAAAGCGGGCTGTTCGGCGAGGCTGGCTTTAAACATCTGCACGTCGCGGGCCACCCCGAGGGCAACAAAGATATCGACACCGACGGATCAATGACGAACGTGGATAGCGCATTGCGTTGGAAACAAGCGTTTTCAGAAACATCCGACGCCCAAATGGCGCTCGCAACGCAATTCGCCTTTGAGGCAGGACCAATTATCGACTGGGCCAATGCAATAAAAGAAGCGGGCATCACGATCCCCGTGCACATCGGCATCGCGGGTCCGGCCAAACTGCAAACGCTGATCAAATTCGCGATCGCTTGCGGCGTCGGCGCATCCCTCAAAGTCTTGCAAAAGCGGGCAATGGATGTGACCAAACTGCTGCTTCCTTACGAACCCACGGACGTCTTGGCACAGCTTGCAGCCCATAAGGCGGCGAACCCCGACTTTAACATCTCACACGTGCATTTCTTCCCGCTGGGCGGAATTAAGACCAATGCCAATTGGGCCATCAATCACGGCGGCGCTTCTGCCGTTCCAGCAAATCAATCCTAAGGGACTGCGCATATGACACGCACGATCGTCGAATCCAAAACACGCACCACCATCATCGGCTTTGATCAGCCATTTGCCGTCATCGGCGAGCGGATCAACCCAACGGGCCGTAAAATCCTGAACGAAGAACTTGAACGCGGCGATTTTTCCCGCGTCGAGGCCGATGCGATCGCACAGGTCGCCGCTGGCGCAAACATCCTCGACATTAACTCTGGCGCCGTGTTCTCGAACAAAATGGCCGAAGACCCACGTTACGCCGACAACAACTTTGTTGAACCAACGCTGATGATGGAGCTGATCCGCCACGTACAGGCCGTCACCGACTGCCCGCTGTGCATCGACAGCTCGGTTCCCGGCGCGCTGGAAAACGGCCTTGCTGCCGCTGAAGGCCGCCCGCTGCTGAACTCCGTGACAGGTGAAGAAGACCGCATGGAACTGGTTCTGCCGCTGGTCAAAAAATACAACGTCCCAGTTGTGGCCATTTCAAACGATGACACAGGCATTTCCGAAGACCCCGATGTGCGTTTCGCAGTCGCTAAAAAGATCGTCGAGCGGGCCGCAGATTTTGGCATTCCTGCGCATGACATTGTGGTTGACCCACTGGTCATGCCAATCGGCGCGATGGGCACTGCTGGCTTACAGGTTTTTGCACTCGTGCGGCGCTTGCGCGAAGAACTTGGCGTGAACACGACTTGCGGCGCGTCCAACATCTCTTTTGGTCTGCCAAACCGTCACGGCATCAACAACGCGTTCCTGCCAATGGCGATGGCTGCGGGCATGACATCCGCAATCATGAATCCCGTCGCGCTGCCCGTCGGCCCTAAAAAGCTGGCTGAAAAGCGCGCTGAAATCGAAGCCGCTGGCATCATCATCCCGCCGGGCATGGACGACGAAGCGATCGTGCAAATGTTTGGCATGGGTTCAACCCTGCCGCGCGCAGGTAAAGAAATGGAGGCCATCCGCGCCGCCAACTTCCTCACCAACAATGACCCAGCCGGCGGCGATTGGATCGGCTTTAACCGCCCTCCAGTCAAAGCAGGCGAAGGCCGCGTGCGCACAGGTCGCCGCACACGCAAGTAAGCAGCCAATCAAAACGAAAAAGGGGACCAGCATCACTGCGGGTCCCCTTTTTTATGTCCTCAATCAACGCTTAGCGATAATGCAGCGATTGCCCGTCGTGAAAAATCTGCACCTTTGACGGATCGGCTTTCATGCGCACCGACGTGCCGCGCAAATCCATATGAATGCCCGGCAACTTGCCAATGACGCTGTCATTGTCGCCAACTTTGTCGAAATACAGCAACGTGACTTCGCCCAACGCCTCGGTAAATTTCACCGTGCCTTCAAACACGAAATCTTTGCCCGTCGTCTCGATCAAATCTTCTGGGCGGACACCTATATTGACCTGCAAGCCCTTGTCAGCAGCCTGCGTTGGCACAGCCGCCTTCGCGGAACCACCGCCGTCCAATGCAACAGTTGTGATTGCACCCGTTTCAGTGATCTTGCCCGACAACAGGTTCATCGCAGGAGAGCCGATAAACTGCGCAACAAACTCGTTTTCTGGACGTTCATACAACTCAAGCGGCGTGCCAACTTGGGCAATCCCCTTGTTAGCTAGCACCACAATGCGGGTCGCAAGCGTCATCGCCTCAACCTGATCGTGGGTCACATAAATCATTGTGCTTTCTGGCATCGATTCTTTGAGCTGGGCGATCTCAATCCGCGTCGCGACGCGCAAGGCAGCATCCAAATTCGACAGCGGCTCATCGAACAAATAAACTTTCGGGTCGCGAACAATTGAGCGGCCAATAGCAACCCGCTGACGCTGCCCCCCAGACAAGGCTTTGGGCAAACGGTCAAGATATTCATCCAGCTGCAAAATCTTGGCGGCATTGCTTACTGCGGCCTCAATTTCAGCTGGCGTTTTCTTGGCCAATTTTAACGCAAACGACATGTTATCACGCACCGTCATATGCGGATAAAGCGCGTAAGATTGGAACACCATCGCAATACCGCGCTGTGCTGGTGGGACATCATTGACGACCTGCCCATCAATTTGCAGCTCTCCGCCGGTGATCTTTTCAAGACCCGCAATCATCCGTAGTAACGTGGATTTTCCACACCCAGACGGACCAACAAAGACGATCAATTCGCCCTGCTTAATATCGAGATTTATGTCTTTCAAAACCTCAATTGATCCGCCGTATGTTTTTCCAACATCTGTCAGTTTTAGATCAGCCATTGTCGCGTCCTCCCCTTAAACTTTATCGGCCAGCTTGGTGAGCAAACACACCTGCCATGGCCCTAAATGCATCCATCCATCCGCCGATACATGCGCCGCACCCAGATCATCACCTATTGGGATCCAGGCCCCTTTCGGTAAATCCAAGTCAGACGGCGTATCGCTGATGTTGAATGCGCAAAAAATTTGCACCCCGTCGTGCGCACGGGTGAAATAAACCACATCCCCCGTCGCAGCCACTTTGTCATGCGCGCCAACCGACAACGCCGGATTGGCCTGACGAAAAGTAATTGCGCGACGATAATGGTGCAGCAAAGCAGCCGGATCATCTTCTTGCGCGGCGACTGATAGGGCCAAATGCTCGGACGCCACAGGCAACCAAGGACGACCCGCCGTAAAGGCACCATTTTGGTTGGACGGCTCCCACACCATTGGGGTACGGCACCCATCACGGCCTTTAAACTCTGGCCAAAACTCAATGCCATACGGGTCCTGCAGGTCTTCAAAGGCAACATCGGCCTCTGGCAACCCAAGTTCTTCGCCCTGATACAAACACACCGACCCACGCAAACACATAAGCATCGTGGCAAACATGCGCTGTGCGGCAGGCGGTAAATCCCAACGGCTGGCATGACGCTTCACATCGTGGTTTGAAAACGCCCAGCAGGCCCAACCATCTGCGGCAACGTCGTCAACACGGGTCATAACCTCGACAATGCGGGCGGCTGTTGGCTGTTCTGGAGACAAGAATTCGAACGCATAACACATCTGCATCAGATCATCGCCAGCGGTATACTCGCCCATAATCTCAAGGCCACGCTGGGCATCACCAACTTCACCAACAGCAGCTGCACCAAACGGCTCCATCACAGCACGCAGCTTGCGTAAAAACGCAAGGTTTTCGGGCCGGTTCTTAGAATAGATATGCTCTTGGTGATTATACGGGTTCACCGCTGGGGCCGTGTCCGCGTTGCGACGTTCAGGTGGCAGCGCAGGATTGTCGCGCAACTCGGCATCATGGAAATAGAAATTGATCGTATCCAACCGAAACCCATCAACGCCGCGGTTCAACCAAAACGTGGCCACATCCAACAGCGCATCCTGCACATCCATATTATGGAAATTCAGGTCCGGCTGGGACACTAGAAAGTTATGCAAATAATACTGTTCGCGGCGAGTATCCCACTGCCATGCCGACCCACCAAAAATCGACAACCAGTTATTGGGCGGGGTGCCATCTGGCTTGGGCTCTGCCCAGACATACCAATCGTTGCGGCCATTATCGCGGTTGGCACGGCTGTCCACAAACCACGGATGCACGTCTGATGTGTGCGACAACACCAAGTCAATCATGACACGGATGCCCAACCGATGCGCGGTCTCAACAACAGCATCAAAATCAGCCAACGTCCCAAACATCGGATCAACATCGCAGTAATCGGACACATCGTAGCCAAAGTCCTTCATCGGCGACGTAAAGAACGGCGAAATCCAGATCGCATCAACGCCAAGCGTCGCGATATAAGGCAAGCGCTGGACGATACCGGCCAAGTCGCCAACACCGTCACCATTACTGTCTTGGAAACTACGCGGATAGATCTGATAGATCACCGCACCACGCCACCAATCACTGTCCACAGCACCCATCGCAAGCGGGGCCTTCACTGCCACGTTCATCGTAAACTTCCTTATTTCACAGAGCCGGCCAGCAGGCCGCGCACGAGGTATTTTTGCATTGAAAAGAACACCACCAACGGCACGGATATCGACACGAAAGCCGCTGTTGATAGAATTTCCCAATTGCCGCCGCGGGTGCCCAGCAACTCGACAATCTGGTTTGTCATCACGGTCGTCTGCCCTGTCGCATCGATCAAAAACACCTTGGCGACCAGCAGATCATTCCATGTCCACAAGAACTGGAAAATCGCAAATGACGCCAATGCAGGGAACGATAGCGGAAGAATAATCTTGGTGAAAATCTGGAAATCCGTGGCGCCATCAACCTTGGCATTCTCAATAATATCGCGCGGTAGCCCGACCATATAATTGCGCAATAAATAGATCGCGAGCGGCATTCCAAATCCGGTATGTGCAAGCCATACCCCCAGATAGCCTTTCCCAATGCCAATGCCCAAATGCAGCCGTAACAGCGGTATCAGCGCGAGTTGCAACGGCACCACCAACAACGCCACAACAAATGCGACCAACAATGCACGCCCCGGAAAGTCCATCCAAGCCAGCGCATATGCAGCAAACGCCGCAATCACGATCGGGATGATCGTCGCAGGGATCGTCACAGTCAGCGTGTTAAAGAACGCTTTGGTCATGCCATCTGTCGAATCTCCGCCAAACAGCACAGTTTTATAGTTCTTGAACGTAAACTCAGGCGGGGTCGTCGATGTGGCAAACACACGTTGGCCCCTGCCCGTCATCTCAGTTGTACCCGTCCAAACGTAATCACCGTTGACCTGCACAGTGATCGTTTCACCGTCTTTCAACTCAGCCGTATCACCAGGGACATAAGTATCAATCGCGCGGCTTGACGTACCCCAAACGCTAATCGTGGCATCAACACCGGCCTTAAACAGGTTGCCTTCAACGACATATACGCCGTCGATCAACGTCTGCGCGCCCGCGTCATCAGGGTCCGTTGACCGCAATGTCAGGTTCTGTTCAGCTGGGAAAAGCGATGTCCACCAGCCCCCAGTGCTGATCTGATCAGCGGTGCGAAACGATGACACAAACAAACCCAAGGTCGGGAATAGCCACAGCATAACCAGCAATGCGACCGAAATATGCACCACCCACTGAAGCGATGATTTGCTACCTGCAATATTGCTCATGAGCGCATCTCCTTACGGACATTATAGACGTTCCACACCAGAATTGGCGTGACCAACAGCATGATGACGATGGCAGCAGCAGAGCCAACACCCCAATCATTGCCGCGAAATAGCTTATCAAACATATAGTTAGCCAAGACTTGGGTTTCCCATTGGCCGTTGGTCATGGCGAACACGATATCGAACACCTTCAACACGGTCAGCGTGATCGTGGTCCAGACCACAACAATGGTGCCGGCAATCTGCGGCATCTTTATCTTGAAAAACACCTGAAACGGGTTGGCCCCATCAACGATCGCGGCCTCAACGGTTTCCTCCGGAATGCCGCGCAATGCAGCAGACAGAATAACCATGGCAAAACCGGTCTGAATCCAGATCAATACGATCATCAGCAAAATCGAATTCCAAAACGGCATCGTCAGCCATGTCTGCGGTTCGCCATAAGGCAGCGTCGCGGTGAACAACCCATAGATAGACGCGATGCTGGACACAGCCACGCCGATTAACACTATACCAAACAGGCTGCGCAATATCGTCGTAAAAGATGAGAACCCCTTGATCATAATTGTGGCTAACCACAACGATCCAACCGTCAAAAACGCAAGAAACGCGGCGGGCAAGGCACGCAGAAGAATGAACGACCCAACGCCGCCATTAAACTGCATCCACACCGCATTCAGCGCGCCAATCTGATTGGTATCGGCTGGGCGGGTGTCATAGATCAGCTTGAAAATAACGGCGGCACCAACAAATGAGATCGCCATCGGCATGAATATCATCGACTTGGCAATACTGCCCCAACCAATCCGGTCGGTCAGTTGGGCTGCAAGCAAACCAAACGCGGTCGACGCAGCAGGCACAATAATCAGCCACAACATGTTGTTCTTGAGGGCTTCCCAAAACTTTGGATCGTCCATCATCTGATAATAATTGGCCAGTCCAACAAAGGCATTGCCCTTGTCGCGGTCCGTCAGTGAATACCACAGCGTCGCGAAAACCGGATACGCGAGGTACAGCGACAGCGCAAAAAGTGCAGGCGCCAAAAATAGCCAAGGACGCACAATATTGGCGCGGTTGATATTGCGACCGGCGTTCACACCCTTTGAGGGGAACAGCACCTTGTCGATAAACTGGTTGGAGAAATAGAAGTAAGCTAAACAACCGCCTACACCTAAAAATATTGTGACGATGCCCTGTAGTGCAGGATGCATGATATCCCTCCCCCCGAAAAATATAATTGGAATGGGCTGCCCGAATTGGCCGGACAGCCCGAAGGTTTAGGCGACTGAAATTACTTCAGTGCGTCCCAAGAATCTTGGATAGCTTGGGCAACTTCAGCGGCGTCTTTGCCACCAGTATAGTCAACCATGCCAGTCCAGAAAGACCCAGCACCAACACCACCTGGCATCAGGTCAGATCCGTCAAAGCGGAATGTTGTCGCAGCCAAAAGAACATCGTTCATCTTCTTGGTTGCAGCATCAACGAACTTGGACGTATCAACACCCTTGTGTGGTGTTAGGAAGCCGCCTTTGGCCATCCAAATTTCGTTCGCTTCAGTTGTCTGAATATATGTGATCAGATCATGTGCTGCTGCGCTGTCGTTTGTGATTGTCCAAACAGTACCCGCACCCAAAACAGGGGACCCAAGGTCCTTGCTTGCGTAAGCTGGGAAGTAGAAGAAATCAGCGTCTTCGCCGACAACCGTACCCTCTGGGAAAAACGCCGGAATAAACGACGCCTGCTTATGCATGTAGCATTGCGCAGGAGAGCTAAACAAACCTTTTGGGCTGTCTCTAAAGTCAGTTGTCGCAACAGCACCAGCGCCACCAGCAACATAGTCGTCTACCCGCGCGAATGCGCCAAACTCTTCGATTGCAGCAACAACTGCCGGATCAGTGAACGGCATTTCGTTGCTAACCCAACGGTCATAAACATCTGGTGCTTGCGTGCGCAGCATCATGTCTTCAACCCAGTCTGTCGCAGGCCAACCTGTGGCAGCACCCGATCCCAGACCGATACACCATGGTGTGCCGCCATCTGCAACAATCTGATCTGTCAAAGCCTTAAGCTCTTCCATGGTCTCAGGAATGTCATAGTCAGAATCTTCAAAATTCTCTGGAGAATACCAAACAAGCGACTTTACGTCGGCCTTAAAAAAGAAGCCGTACAAGCTGTCGGCGCCGTCTTTGCCAGCATATGTGCCCAGATCAACCCAAGACTGACCAGCCGCATAGTTTTCGCGAATCCAGTCGGATGTGCCGTCAGCCAATGGCGTCAAGAAACCACCAGACGCAAAGTCAGCAGCCAAACCAGGTTGCGGGAATACGGCAATGTTTGGGGCAGAACCAGCTTCAGCGTCAATGCGAATTTGCTGCTCAAAGCTGTCGGACCCGACATAACTTACTTCGTGGCCAGTGGCCGCAGAAAACCCTGCCAATACGGCCTCAACTGCCTCTTGGTCTGGACCAAGCCATGTCCCAAATACTGTCAGCGGGCCGTGGCTATCAGCAAATGCTGTCGTCCCCAAGGCCATCACTGCAGCGCTCATATAAAGTGTAGATTTCAAGTGTCTTCCTCCCATGTGCGGACGCAGTGCCCGCAAGTTCGTTGCTCAACAGCGCTACAGATTCGTTACCAAAGCGCTTTGAGCCCGCCGTGAACATCGGTTAAAACCTGCAGGCTGTCAACTTCATTTAAAAACGCAACAATTTCTTGAAAATCAAAAGTAATTCATATACGAAATCGTTTACGTCACTTTGATACGAAAACAACGGCGCAGCTTAAAAGCGCTTTGGATACCTTTGATATGAACCTCAAGCAGCTCTCTCTGGAACTTGGCCTTAGCCAAACCACTGTTAGCCGTGCTCTCAACGGATTTCCCGAAGTATCCGAGGCCACGCGCAACCGCGTTCAATTAGCCGCAGACCGACACCAGTACAGCCCCAGCACCCGCGCCAAGGGGTTGGCAACAGGCAAGGCTCTGGCGATTGGGCACGTCATTCCGGTGTCGACCAAACACGAAACGATGAACCCAATCTTTGGTGATTTCATTGCTGGCGCGGGGGAAACCTATTCGCGCAACGGCTATGAAATGCTCCTGTCAATTGTCGATGATCAAAGTGAAGATGACATCTACCGCGCACTAAAGGCACGGCGTTCGGTTGACGGGGTTGTTGTCCACGGCCCCCGTATGGACGATCCACGCATCGCGCTTTTGAACGAGATTGGTCTGCCATTTGTTGTGCATGGGCGGGCCTCTGGCGTGACGGCGCCCTACTCATGGGTCGACGTGAACAACAGGCGGGCTTTCAACCGCGCAGCGGATTTCTTGATCGACCTTGGGCATCGGCGTATCGGGCTTATCAACGGGCTTGAAGGCATGGATTTTGCCCATAGACGGCGTAACGGGTACATGGACACCCTGACCGCCAATGGTATTGCCGCTGACCCTGCGCTGATGCGGTCGGGCGAAATGACCGAAGAATTCGGCTATACATCAACGCGTGATATGCTGGCGCTACGTGATCGGCCCACCGCCCTTATGACCTCGTCAATGATCCTTGCGATGGGGACGCGGCGCGCCATCGAAGAGGCAGGTTTGACTATTGGGCGCGACGTGTCTGTCATCACCCACGACGATGAACTTTCATATCTGCGCAACGGCGGCGACGTCCCAATTTTCACAGCCACGCGGTCATCTGTGCGCGACGCAGGCCGGCGTTTGGCCGAAATGCTACTCGCCGATATCGCGAACCCATTTTCCCAACCACAAACCGAGCTGCTCGAAGCCGAACTCATGGTTGGTCAATCAACTGGGCCTGCGCCTCACCTCTAAGGACTACCTATGCAATTTCGACGTTCCGATTTCCCCGAGGGCTTCCTCTTTGGGGCAGCAACTGCGGCCTACCAAATCGAAGGGCACAAATTCGGTGGCGCGGGCTCAACCCATTGGGACACGTTCGCAGCCACACCGGGCAATGTGATCCGTGCCGAAGATGGCGCCCTGGCTTGTGACCACTACCACCGTTTTGGCGAAGACTTGGACCTGCTCCAAGAAGCTGGCATGGACGCCTACCGGTTTTCCACAAGCTGGGCGCGGGTCATGCCAGACGGCAAAACGCCCAACCCAAAAGGCTTGGACTTCTACGACCGGCTGACCGATGCAATTCTTGAACGGGGCCTGAAGCCGTTTCAAACGCTGTACCATTGGGAACTGCCGTCCGCGCTTGCCGATCAAGGTGGCTGGACAAATCGCGACACCGTGCACCGGTTCGGCGAATTTGTTGATGTGATCACCGACAAAATCGGCGATCGCATGGACTCAATCGCGACAGTCAATGAACCTTGGTGCGTCGCGTTTCTGTCGCATTTCCTTGGACATCACGCCCCCGGACTGCGCGACATCCGCGCCACTGCGCGCGCCATGCACCACATCAACCTCGCCCACGGCGAAGCGATGACCCGCCTGCGGGGCAAGGGGATGAAAAACTGCGGTATCGTGCTCAATTTTGATCACGCGACCCCGCTTGACGACACACAAGAAAGCGCTGCAGCCGCAAACCTGCAAGATGCAATTTCAAACCGGTGGTTCGTTGAGGCGATCACCAAAGGCACCTACCCCGCCGAAGTCCTTGCAGGTTTTGCCCCACATATGCCAGACGGCTGGCAAGATGACATGGAACAAATCAGCCAACCCATCGACTTTCTCGGCGTGAATTACTATACGCGCCACCGCATCACCTCTGACCCAAACGCACCATGGCCTGGTGTGCGGGACGTTCCCGGCGACCTACCCGTCACACAAATGGATTGGGAAATTTACCCCCAGGGCCTATATGATTTTCTCACTCGGCTTTCGCGCGAGTACGTCGGCGACCTGCCACTCTATGTCACCGAAAATGGGATGGCGTGGGACGATAAAGTTGAAAACGGCGCAGTCTTTGATCCCGAACGAACCAAATTCGTATCCGACCACATCTTGGCCGCCAAACGCGCCATTGCTGACGGGGCCAACGTCAAAGGTTTTTTCTATTGGTCACTTTTGGACAACTATGAATGGGCATTTGGGTATGAAAAACGGTTTGGCATGATACATGTCGACTTCGACACGCTCAAACGGACACCAAAAGCATCCTATTACGCTCTCAAAGCCGCAATCGCGCGCAAATAAAGGCCTCGGTTATGATCCATCCAAAGAACAAATACGCGCTCGTTGCAGATATCGGCGGGACCAACACGCGGGTGGCGTTGGCCGACGGACGTCAAATCCTTGGCAAAACGATCCGGCGTTACTCAAACGTAGACTACCCTGGGCTTGAAACTGTTTTGCGGCGCTATATTGATGACGAAGGTGGTGTAGACCCAATAGCCGCATGTGTCGCCGTCGCAGGTCCCGTGCGTGATGCGCGCGCCACGATGACAAACCTCAATTGGACGATCGACAAAGACACGCTTGCGCGTGCGACCAAGGCGGAAACCGTCGCAATTTTGAATGATTTACAGGCGCAAGGTCACGCGCTTGGTTATCTTGACGACGCCAATATCCGCACAATTATCGACGGCCCAACAGGGCTTCCAAATGCAGCGCGGTTGGTTGTTGGTGTTGGCACAGGTTTTAATGCGGCACCTGTATTTGACACGGATCAAGGCCGGCTTGTTACCCCGTCTGAAAGCGGGCATGCAAACCTGCCGATCCGCACAGAACGCGAATTGCGTTTGTGTCAATTTGTGTCCAACGCCCACGGCTTCCCGGCTGTTGAAGATGTGCTATCAGGGCGCGGCCTTGAAAGAGTCTATGCATTCCTTGGCGAAGAAGCCGGAATATCCGCAGAAGCCAAAGCAAAAGATATCATGGCGGCCTGCGCCGATGGGTCCGACCCGCGCGCGACAGAAGCCGCTCAAGTGTTCACGCAAATTCTCGGGACTGTTTGCGGAAATTTATCGCTTATTCAGTTGCCATTCGGTGGCGTCTATCTCGTAGGCGGTGTTGCCCGCGCATTTGCACCCTTCCTGACGGAGTTCGGGTTCGGCGACGCGTTTCGGGACAAAGGACGCTTTTCTGGTTTCATGGGTAATTTTCGCGTTAGCGTCATCGAAGATGACTACGCCGCACTGACCGGATCAGCCGCCCATCTTGTTGCACTCTCTGATCACTGAATACCCGCTCTTCCGCGCTCAAGCTGTGCGTGCACAGTGACCGTCAAATCATTTAGCGAAAACGGCTTTGGTAAAAATACTGAATTGGGTACCAGATTACTCTCATCTCCAAATGCATCCTCAGCATAGCCCGATACAAAAACCACCTGCGTATCGGGGCGGTCAGACAAGGCTTCTCGGACCCATGTCGGCCCATCCATTCCTGGCATAATGACATCCGTCACGAAAATATCGACGCGTAAGTCAGGGTCGGTCAACATTGATAATGCAGTTTCCGCACAGTCCGCCTCGAGCACGGTGTATCCACGCAATCGCAATGCGCGCGATGCAAAAGCACGCACTGGCGCCTCGTCTTCAACCAACAATACAACGCCTTCGTCTAAGCCAGTAAGCGGCTTGGGTAAAGCCGGTGCAGGTTTCGGGGCGGGCGCCACAGTGACTTCAAGAGCGGGAAACAGCAGTGAAAACTCGGTGCCACGATCAACTTCACTTTCGGCAAAAATGAACCCACCAGTCTGCTTAACAATGCCATAAGCCGTAGAAAGCCCTAGTCCTGTCCCCTCGCCCGTTCGTT
>Ga0307997_10000020_pt1 | contig 60716 bp, 56 predicted proteins | sample Davwhametageno36_FD_203165 | JGI IMG/M metagenome (GOLD analysis project Ga0307997, IMG submission 203165) | Marine microbial communities from Davis Island wharf, Antarctic Ocean - #36 | ecosystem: Environmental > Aquatic > Marine > Unclassified | place: Antarctic Ocean: Davis Island wharf... | reverse complement strand
AATACACGATCCCAAAGGATTAAAAGTTAATGTTCTACTCCATCGCTCAAAAAATCATGATGAGAATCGATCCTGAAAAAGTCCATGATTGGGTATTGGGCTTTTTTCATAAGACGGGGAATAGCTTGTTTAATCGGTTCTACTCTCAAAAGGTTAAATCTGACCCTATTGAGGTCATGGGTATTACCTTTCCTAACTGTGTTGGATTGGCAGCAGGGTTGGATAAAGATGGCGAAGCTATTGATGCATTTCATAAAATGGGCTTCGGCCATATTGAGGTAGGGACCGTCACACCCAAGCCTCAACCCGGTAATCCAAAGCCAAGAATGTTTCGCGTAAAAGAAGAGGAGGCCATTATTAATCGAATGGGCTTCAATAATAAGGGCGTTGATAATCTTGTTGAGAATCTCAAGGCGCGACGTTCTAATATCTTAGTCGGTGTAAATATCGGTAAGAATAAGGATACGCCGCTTGATGAGGGTAAGAATGACTATCTAATGTGTATGGAGAAAGTATATCCGCATGCGGCTTACATCACGGTCAATATCTCCTCGCCCAATACTCCGGGACTAAGGTCTTTACAGTACGGTGAATTGCTCAATGAATTACTAAGTGAGCTTAAGGTCAAACAAAGCGTATTGACTAAAGCTCACGGACGTTATGTTCCGCTAGCACTTAAAATTTCTCCGGATCTGAGTGAAAAAGAAATTGATTCGATAGCGGCATCATTGCTTGAAAATAAATTTGATGCCGTGATAGCTACAAATACCACACTAGATAGGCAAGGTATTAGAGGTTTGCAGCACGCTGAAGAAAATGGAGGTTTGAGCGGTTGTCCTTTGTTTCACTCTTCAACTGCGGTTATTGCAAAATTACATTCAAAATTGCAGAAGCGGATACCCATTATCGGTGTGGGAGGAATTAATAACGCACATGACGCACAGATGAAATTCGAGGCCGGCGCAGATTTAGTTCAAATCTACACAGGGTTTATTTATCAAGGGCCGGTTCTAATCAAGCAAATCATCGAGAATCAAAGTATCTGATTGCAGATAGTGTTCCTTGGCTGGCAAATAAAAAACGCTCGATTACTCAAGCTTTGAGCTAGATTGACACAATGCCTAGCATTAGTCGTTGCGCACAATTTTTTCCATAGGAACACTAAAATACTCTGCTAGGACTTTAAGTGTGTCGAATTTTAGCGATTTAGTTGTGCCGTTTAGGTATCGGCTAATAGTCGCTTGAGGAATGCCAGTTTCTCGTCCTAATTGACTTTGATTGATCCTTCTATCGTCCATTAACTCATGTAACATTTCAGTCTTCCCTTACGTTTGATCAGTTAATATAAACTTAGACTAAAAACGCCTTGTAACAACTTTAATTCGCATATTTTTGTGATCTCCGTCACAAAAATAATTGTTTTTTTATCAGTGACAACCCCCAATGGTCTTCCGGGCTATAACTTTCCCGTTAAAGTAACTTAGACGTTAAAAAAATGGTGGGTTAACAATATTAGCGTTCTTGGACTGTTGGTGGAGGTAACTTATTGGTTATCTAGGGAGTCTGTCACCTAATAGTTTTCTCATACTTCAGTAGCCAAATAATTAATCACTTCAGCAAAGATCGATACTAACTAATAGCTTAATCCTGTATTTATTGCGTTTATATTCATAATCGCATAGACTCAAAGATCCCTTTAGCCCATATGGAATGACTTGGAAGTGCTGGAATGGTTCACCAGTGGCTAAAACGAACCAATCTATATCGACTTGCCCATTAAGAATAACGTCTTCAAAATCCCTTTTTTACCTCGACTACGCTATTATACTCGCCGATTGGATGGGTACTGAATTAAGCGCGTTAGCAATCTTCATACATAACTATGATGCCTGCTGAACGTCCAAAAACAGTACCTAATATTGGATGTTTAATGGGCCAGTAATATGGGTTATGCGGTAAAAGAGATTTTCTACTCATTACAAGGTGAAGGAGCTCATGCTGGGCGCCCAGCGATATTCTGTAGGTTTACTGGGTGTAACCTATGGAGTGGGAAGGAGAAACATCGTGCCGAGGCAGTATGTAGTTTTTGCGATACAGATTTTATCGGCGTTGATGGAGAAGGTGGAGGTAATTTTCGAACTGCCACTGAGTTGGCTAAGAGGGTAAAAGAATATTGGCCGAGCAGTATTGTCGATGATATACATCCCTATGTTGTTTGTACTGGCGGGGAACCTCTTTTACAGCTAGATGAGTTCCTTATCGAAGCATTCCATGAAGAGGGCATAGAGGTGGCCATAGAAACCAACGGCACTCTTTCTGTACCAAGTGGTGTAGATTGGATTTGCGTTAGCCCTAAATCCGGTTCAACTATTGTTGTCCAGGAGGGTAATGAAATTAAACTAGTGTACCCTCAGGACGGTCATCAACCGAGTGACTTTACTACTATGAAATTTGATTATTTCTTTTTACAGCCCATGTTCGACGATGTAGAGAATAACAATATTGCTGACACTATTAACTACTGTTTAAAGCACCCTCGTTGGAGCTTAAGCCTACAAACTCATAAGTTACTGGGCTTACAATAACGTTGGTATGAATAGCTAAGTTGCTCATAACCTTTGGTTTAGCTACAGCGACACTTGATGGGCAATAGCGGCAGTTCCAACTAAGAAACAGTAGTATGAAAAATACTTTAATTGAGCATTACGTACCAGTTTTATCATCCACTGACAGGCAAACAGACCGGTTACAAATGCAGCAATGAATCCGGCAATTAAAATACCAAATTGATCGCTATTAATATGCAATCCCCCATCGATCAAATCCTTGGCTATTTTTCCTAGGATTAACGGCACTACCATTAAAAATGAAAAACTTGCGGCTTTATTACGGTCAACACCCAGCAAAACTGAGGTAGAGATAGTCGCCCCAGAGCGAGAGATTCCTGGCAAAATAGCAATAGCTTGTGCAATCCCAATGATGATCGAATGACCAAAGCTGACGTCTTTAACGGTATTTTTTGCTCGATCAGCTACCATCAAAAGTATTCCAGTCACCCACAGCATAACGCCGACCAAGATAATCTGCTTATCGAACAACAGCTCTAGCTCATCCGCAAAAATAACGCCGATCGCTGCTGCTGGAATCATGCTAAGCAATATTTTCATGGAGAACTGGAATTCTTCATTATTCTTGCGCTGCATAAGACCACCGGCAATGCGTGCTACTTCAGACCGGTAAATAACCAGCGTTGCTAGGGCGGTGGCAAAGTGCACGACAACAGTAAACATCATGCTCTCTTGGGGAATGCTAGTGTCTCCAAGTAGGGCTTTGCCAAGTTCAAGATGACCGCTACTGCTAACCGGTAAAAACTCTGTTAGTCCTTGAACAATTCCAAGAATAATCGCTTCAAAAAGTGTCAATTACTTACTCCAAAAATATGTGCGCAAACCCTAAGGTTACGCATTTTAATATGCGTATAAATAACTTGCCATGCTTCTCTTGTTTAATTTTCCCGTCAACTTAGTATAAGCTTGGCCCTAAAGTAAATAACACTATTTTTGGGAACACCCTCTTGATCGTTAAAAAGCACTCCTCGGTTATGTTGGTTGCTATTGCAGGACTGGCATTCTCTGCCGGTTTACTTTGGGACCAATGGCAGACTGGTTTTGTAAGCCGCACTGAAGACAGAGTATTGAGTTCTAACGGCGCCTCTAAATTATTGCCTCAGGAAAAATTAGCCTCACTATCCTTACCGTCAGACCAAATTAGTCGATCTAGTGATTTGGCGTTGGTGGACGGTGCTAACCTGAGAGAACATTATAGTGTTCAATTCGAACAGTATCTTTTGGCGCATAATTATTTAGCAGCCGTTGATACCTACCAGATTTACGGAAATAGGGAGGATACTCGAAAATCTGGCCTAAAAGATATTCTCATGGGTCATCTTGATAGCTTAATTACTTCATCATCCCAAGATCATTTTACCGAATTAACAGAACGCTATTTATCAGTATTTTATGATGATATTGATGTGTTGTTATCTCTCGCCCAATTTAATCGCTCCACTGGCTTTTTAGCGGAGGCGGCTGCGGTTCACCACTTGGTAAAAAGCTATGCCTACACTAATCGTGACAAAATAAAGGTAGAGTCTGCTATTAATCAGTTTATTAGCCAAGTGCACAGTGATCTAGTGGCTGTTGATGATCTGTTCGGCTTGACCAATATTTATCAGCAGATGGACAGTCTGGATTTATTGAGGCCTATCCATCGACTTGATCAAGCTCAGATATTCATTCAAATAGGTAACATGGCTTTTGCTAGAGATATTCTTGATGAACTAATCAACGAACCCTCAGTGAGTGTTGCCGCTGAAAAGATCATGCGGCAACATCAACAAGCATTCTCTCCAGAATTCACCAACAAAATCGCATTGAAAAATGACTACAGTGATCAAATAGTCTTAGCTCGGCGAGGTAATCAATATTTGGCCGACTTGGAGATCCAAGGTACTGCAGTAGCATTGCTAATTGACACAGGTGCGTCCATGACGACGCTGTCGCAGCAAGCGTTTCAAACGCTTTCAATCAATCATAATTTTGATCTTCTGGGTCAGCGTATGTTTAACACAGCTAACGGTATTGCCAAGGGTAATATTTACCAGGTAGATAGTCTTACGCTAGGGCGATTCACCCTCGCTGGTCTACAAATTGCGGTGTTAGATTTCAGTATGCCCGACGGAGTTGACGGTCTCTTAGGGATGAATATATTGGCAAATTTTCGTTTCCATATCGATCAAGAAACGCAGATGTTATATCTTGCTGAGCGACAATAATTCTTAGTTCGTTTACTCGTAGCGAAGAGCATCAATAGGGTCAAGATTCGCCGCTTTTGCCGCCGGAATAATGCCGAAAATCAGACCAATACCTGCACTAAAGCCAAAGGATAGTAATACCGCCCATAGGGGTACTGAAGCCGGGGGTAGGTCAGTCAGATTACTAATCAAAGATCCTGCACCAAAGCCAAGTAAAACCCCAATAAAGCCTCCTAGTAAGCAAAGAAAAACTGCTTCTATTAAAAATTGTAAGAGGATATCAAAGCGAGTTGCTCCAAGGGCTTTTTGAATACCGATTTCTCGTGTCCTTTCCGTTACGGAAACCAGCATAATATTCATGATACCAATCCCACCGACCAACAGAGAGATACTGACAACTCCTGCCAACACTAATGTAGTACTTCCAATAATCGAGTCAAAGGTCTCTAGCATTTGGTCAGCAGAACTAATTTCAAAATCACTCGGTTCACCAGAACGCACTTTGTGAGCTCTGCGCAGCACTCGCGTAATATTTTGTTTAACTTGGGGCAGCAGTTCTGCTTTGTCTACAGCCAAACTTATCTTGATATTAGTTCGCCAGCTTGAGCCTCCACCCATAAGCGATAAAGCTGTGCTAAAAGGAATCATTACAAAGTTATCTTGATCAAAGCCAAATAACTTACCCCTTTTTTCAGTCACACAAATAACCTTAAACCATTCACCGGCGATCCCAATATATTCACCGACTGGACTTCCTTTGATATCTAATTGCTTAACTAGCGAAGGCCCAACAACTGCAACTTTACGTCGACTGTTGTCATCTGCAGGGTTGAAAAATCGGCCATCCTCACAATAAACAGCATTGAGCTTTTGATAAGTAGATGCAGATCCAAAAACGCGGGAAGTAATCGATTGATCTCGATAGGCAACACCGTTGTCGGAACCTCTGACATCAAGGGTTGGTGTTACATGGCTCACTCCTGGAATTTGATATTTTATCTTTTCATAGTCTCCATAGGTGAGTCGGGCATATTTTCCCTGAAGTCTTGATTTGGGTGGAGTGTAACTATCTATTGAAATGACATTGGTCCCTATGTCATCAAATTGGGCACTAATACTGGCACTAAATCCTTGAACAACCGAGACTACTGCGATGACAGATGCAACCCCAATAATGATCCCTAAGGTGGTCAAAAAACTACGGAAACCATGAGCAAAAACGGACTGTGCTGCTGAACGCGTGCCTTCCATCACTTTGAACCTAAAATTAGACATCAGCTGTTACGCTCTTTGGTTTAGTATTATGTGGCTTAGGATTATTTTCATCAGAGACTAGGTGTCCATCTTTTAGAGTAATAACACGATGACAGCGATCAGCAATTTCTTTCTCATGCGTTACTATAATAAGTGTTTGACCTTCTTGGTGTAGCCGGTCAAATAGCGCCATAATTTCAATTGTTGTTGCAGAGTCTAGATTTCCAGTAGGTTCGTCAGCTAAAAGAATAGCTGGCTTTGTTACCAGTGCTCTTGCTATTGCTACGCGCTGACGCTGACCACCGGAAAGTTGATTAGGGACATGATGCATACGATCAGTCAATCCAACCATTCCCAAAGCATCTTCCGCCATTTCTTTACGCATCGCTTTCCCAAGACCTCTATAAATAAGAGGCTGCATGACATTTTGAAGGGCTGTGGCTCTTGGGAGCAAATTGAAATTTTGAAAGATGAAACCTATTTCACTATTTCGAATATGAGCTAACCGATTTTCATCCAAGCTCGCAACATTTATATCTTTGAGCCGATACTCTCCAGCTGAGGGATAATCAAGGCAGCCTAGTAAATTCATCAGCGTAGATTTTCCTGAACCCGAAGACCCTACGATAGCAATATAGTCATTTAGATAGATATTTAGATCAATATTTTCTAGTGCATAAAATCCATCATCACCCATCATGTAATGTTTAGCGATTTTTCTAAGTTCAATAATGGTCGATTTGGACATTATTTCTTCTTCTCTTGCAGTTTCACTGCATCCCCATCATTGAGCTTACTCACCACCCTGGCGGGTCCGATAATGACCGTTTCCTTGGCTTCAACACCGGCTGTAATTTCTTGTAACTCATCATTAGAAATCCCAAGCTCTACATCTCGTTTAACTGCCTTACCATCAACGAGCAGGAAGACATGGCTTTTCATAAGATCACTTGAGCCACCGCCAATCGTAATTTGTCCGGGCCTTCTACTCCTCATATTTGATGTCTGCTCGTTTTCAGCCTCAGAGTAGACAATAGCCTGCATTGGTACTGCGACATTATCATTTTTGGCTTTAGTGAAAATTTCTGCGCGGCAGCTCATCCCGGGTCGAACATCAATATTTTCATTGTTTTCAAGTAATATTTTTACAGTAAAACTAAGGCCTTGACGGTTAGAGGATCTCTTTGCGGATGTAGCAATGGTGGTTACTTGACCTTTGAGAGCGTCATCTGGAAAGGCTACGGCGAAAACATCAACATTTTGTCCCAAACGAATGTTAGCGATATCAGCTTCGTCAACTTGAACTTCTACTAATATCGATGCTGGGTCGGCAATAGTAATCAAATTAGATCCAGCAATATTCGTTGTTCCACTAATAGCGGTTTCACCGATTTTTATATCCACAGAAGTAGCAACACCATTGATTGGTGAGCTAAATATAGTCTTATCAAGACGCTCTTGAGCTTTGTCCAGAGTTGCCAGCGCTTGATTCAAACTTTCCTGTCTCGAGCGCAAATCGATTTTGGCTAAATCATGCTGATTATCAATAAGCTCAAATGAATCTTGCCCTATCATTTTTCGCTCAAAAAGGTTTTTGTTTCGCATCCATTTGGCATGAGTATTTTCTAACTGCTTTTGTTGCCTTTCAATCGCAATAGTCTGAATTCGCACATAAGCCTTCTGCTGCTCTACATCTGCACTAAAACTTCTTTGATCCAGGGTCATTAGAATCTGGCCTTTATTAACAGTGTCGCCTTCTGCTATGAATAACTCTTTAACCTGCCCGATAACCTCTGACCGTAATTGCACTTGCTCTTTATAAATGAGCGTTCCAGAGGCTAGGATCGAGGTTTTTATCTCTTCTATTTTTGCCTCTTGAGTTGTGACAAAAATATCTGACGAGTCCCCAGATTTCTTTAGGTAAAAAACGGCGGCAATAGCGATTAATACACAGGCAATTATTAGTTTCTTGTTCATAAAGTAGTTACTTCCCTTGCTTAGGTTGCATTACATGCCTATTTAGTGATGATAAGACGTTCTGAGCGAATATTTAGATTCAGCCCAATAAGGATTAGCTAATTTTTTTGCGTTTTGTCGATTAAACCCTATTTTCACACGCGGTTACTTCACGACCATAGATGTCAAACTAGATGTTTAAACATGATAAGTCAAAGTTCATGGCAAATACTGCTGAATCAGATTATTTATTACTGGGGACATGGAGGCTATGAGCAATAAGGCCATAGAAATATTAAAGGTACGATTATGGCGAGGGTTCTCAAGGTAACGTTTTAGTCCTGCACCGAATATCAGCCAAACAGCCACGGAGGGAGCCGCTGTGATAAAAAAAGCGAAGGCAATAAATAGTACTTGCACTAGCGTATCACTTGCAGTGGTTGTGTAAGCGGATATTGCTCCAGTGGCCATGACCCAAGCTTTGGGGTTAACCCACTGGAATAAAACGGCCTGATCGAACCTAAGTGGTTTAGCGGCCACAGATATCTCTTTTAAGGGGCTTGATGAAGCCACCAGCCAAGCTAGATACAGTAAATAGGACACACCAAGAATTTTTATAACGTCATGCAGTATTGGGATGCTCTCGAATATAGCGCCCAAGCCAAGCCCCAGAGCAATAACCATTACTGGAAAGCCTAAGCAAATACCGAAAACATGGGGAAGACTTCGTCTAATACCAAAGTTAACGCCAGATGCCATTATCATAATGTTATTTGGGCCGGGGGTGATGCTGGCCGTTGCTGTGAACAGTAGTATTGCTAAATAAAACTCCATCGCTCTACTGTTCCGTTTTTCGATAATTTAGGTGCTCAGGCATCTATCTTAATTACCTCAAGCCTTTACTTAAAGCTTTTTTCCTCACCTTCTTTAATTTGAATTATCGGTGCTTTTATTTAGGACTGGAAAGTTGAATATTTCAAATACAGATAGAGAATCGGATGTAATACCTATAGATCATAAATAAGTGGTGCAGGGTCTCAAGTAATGCTTCGGTGCGGTCAAAAAATTGAAAATGAGCAAGCCAGACATTACAAAAGTCGACCAAGTAACTTATTATTGCGACTAAATAGGCGCTAGCTTCGGCATAGCGGTTGCATGAAAACCTCCGCCAATTTATCCTCCGTAACTAATAGCAATTTAATGATGCAACTTTTACCCTAGGGGGGTACAGATGGCTGGCTCAAATCCGGATAGTTCAGCAACAACAATTACAGAAGGCCAACAGCAAGAAACACAAAAGTTTGCGTTTATCGCAATGACGTGTCTGTTCTTCTTCTGGGGTTTTATCACCGTTCTTAATGACATTTTAATTCCATTTCTAAAAGAGTCATTCGACCTTAATTATACTCAAGCCATGTTAGTGCAGTTTTGTTTTTTTGGCGCTTACTTTATTGTGTCTCCATTTGCTGGACGATTAATAGACAAGGTTGGCTTTCAAACAGGTATTGTCATTGGGCTGCTAACAACTGCATTGGGTTGTATTTTGTTCTATCCCTCCGCAGATCTTCATATTTACGGATTATTTCTGTTTGCGTTTTTTGTTCTTGCCAGTGGAATTACCATTTTGCAGGTAGCGGCTAATCCTTACGTGGCGGCTTTAGGACCCGACAAAACCGCAGCTAGTCGACTCAATTTGGCCCAAGCGGCTAACTCTCTTGGCACAACGGTAGGCCCGGTAGTGGGTTCTATGCTAATTTTAGGCGTAGTTGCGGCAGATGCCTCCGCAGTCCAGATGCCTTACTTGATGATCGCGGCTGTACTTGTTACGGCGGCGTTGCTGTTCAGAAATATCACCTTGCCAAAGCTAGCTCATTTAGAAACAAACGACGATGTTGCGGATGATAGTGTTTGGAACCATCGCTCTTTAGTGCTAGGTGCACTCGCAATATTTATGTACGTCGGTGGAGAAGTCTCCATCGGAAGTTTCTTGGTTAATTATTTTGCCGAGAGTTCGATTGCAGGAATGGAGATTGCCGAAGCGGGAGAAATGGTTGGCTATTACTGGGGAGCTGCAATGATTGGCCGTCTGGTCGGTGCAGTTCTAATGAATTACATTGCTTCCACAAAGTATTTAGCAGCCAATGCGGTGATCGCAATTGTGATGATAATTGTCAGCATGAACACCTCTGGCAGTGTAGCGATGTGGTCCATTTTGGCAGTAGGCTTCTTTAACTCTATTATGTTCCCAACCATTTTCACCCTAGCTGTGAAGGGCTTAGGTGCTATGACTAGTAAGGGCTCAGGGCTAGTATGCCAAGGTATTGTAGGGGGTGCTTTGGTACCATTAATCCAAGGTGTAGTTGCTGACAGCATAGGTATTCAATTGAGCTTTGTTGTGCCAATGATGTGTTACATCTACATAGGTTGGTATGCACTAAGAGGCGCTGATCAGGCATAACAGCTATAGACTGGAAATTAACACCTAAAAAATGGCAACTTTGGATTCCCGAGGTTGCCATTTTTTGTTTTAATGGCGCGCTTTTAATCCACGTTAATATACTTTGGACTACTTTTAATGATCGAACTGATTGCTGATATCGGCTTATTAGAGCTTTTACTAATATGGTCAGTAGTTGTGTTTGCCTCTATCCTTCGGTCATTTACTGGTTTTGGGTTTGCGCTCACTGCCGTTCCTGTATTTGCTCTGTTCTTAACGCCGCTTGAATCAGTAGTTCTTAGTGCAGCATTGACGCTGACTAGTAATTTAATTGGCGTACGCAATTATTGGGGTATTGTGCCATTGAAGCCAATGGTGCCATTAGTATTTATGGCGATTATTGGAACGGCGATTGGAACGGCGATACTGTCATTTATTTCAACTGCCCAATTTCAATTATGGGCAGGTATTTCGGTAATAATCGCCTGTGTGGTACTGATGTTTTTCAAACCTACGACTCGCCGAGTTAGTCCTTTGCTGACCAGTTTTACCGGCCTGCTGTCTGGTCTTATGAATGGTGCTTTGGCCATACCAGGTCCACCAATGATTATTTATGTGATGTTTACAGAACCGGTCCCAGAGCGAAGTCGAGCGTTATTGATCACCTTTTTCTTAGCCTCCGCTGCTATAGCACTGGTTTCATTTGGCGTGGCAGGGTTTATTCAAATCCAGTCTCTTTGGCACCTGCTGTTAGCATTTCCGGCCATGGTGGCGGGGGATAAAATTGGTTTTTACCTGTTCAAAAAGTATGGTGGACAGCTTTACCGTAGAATTGCCATAGCGGGCTTGTTAGCCATCGGCGTCACTATTACATTGCGCACATTGCTATAACTAATGTACGCCCAGCACTAGGACATTATTTATCAGTGTTCTTCAGTGATATAAAAAATTACACTATCTGTTGATTAAAAAATTTAAGTAACTCGGAGTTTTGGATATGCTATTTACTAAAAATTACTTTTTTTGTAATCAAGTAGGCGCTGCTAAAGCTATTAAACTTTTGATGTTATTCGGTTTGTGCGCTACCTGTAACGTTTCAGTAGTTGCCTCTGAAAGTGCCGATACAACTGCGCAATTAGTAAGTAGACTCACCCTTGAGAGCTACAAAGCTACCCTTAAAGGGCTGACTCAATTTGGTGATCGACGACAGGGTACTACTCGTAATCGTGACGCACTTACTTGGATAGAACAGCAACTACTGCAAATGGGTTGTGATAACGTGGAACGTATGTCTTTTAGCTATGACCCTGAGCCGCGTGTGCCAAGAGTACGAAAACTCATTACCAATGATCCAGACCAGCTCAAAACATCTACTGGTGGAGCCGTAGGCCGGAATGGCAATGGCCCTGGCGGAGCATCGGTATATGGCTATCGAGCAACTACTGGCGTTAACCGCGATTCTGCCGCGCAGTTAGATGAGCGAATTCGTACGCTAAATGCAGAGCAGCCAGTTAATGGTGTGCGGCACCAAGTTTACTGCACAAAAATTGGAACTAGCCGACCTGATGAAATGTACATTGTTGGCGCTCATTTTGATGGGCATGGGGTCAATGAGGCCGTGAATGACGACGGTTCGGGTACGGCATTAGTCTTGGAGCTAGCGCGGGTCTTCAATGCGTCTGATGTCCGCACCGAACGCTCAATTCGCTTTGCTCTTTGGAATAACGAAGAGACCGGGCTAAATGGGTCTAAAGCATATGTTCAGCAACGCCAAAATTTGCAAGGTATTGAGAGTCCGGCGGGCTCTGGCGAATTTCCAGAACCACGCTGGTTGGGAATGATCCAGCATGACATGATGCTATGGGATCATGGGGCCCCAAGAGCTGACGGGTCGGTTAGTTCGGAGCAACGACCGGAGGCGGATGTCAATATTGAGTTTCAATCTAAGTCAGATTTGGCTACCAATTCAATGCAATTAGCTTTTATTTTTAAGGCTGCAGCGGACAAATACAACACAGATTATCCAGCCACTGTTGGCCCGCATATGACAAACACCGACTCCACGCCATTTATGAATATTGTGCCTTCTATTAGTCTTCGAGAAAATGAGCGGGGCGCACACACAGGTGCAGGATGGAATCCAACGTGGCACACGCCTCTAGATGTGTGGACAACTTTTAGTGACAAAGATTTTAGACTGGGTTTGAATGCCGCCCAAACTACGCTGTCTGCTATCTCGGAGCTCACGGGTGCTAAGGTTGAGGAATAGGGGTGATCAGCGCTTTATTGAGAATAATATTGGCGCTTTAGTCTCTGAATGACACCACTGATATGGTGGTATTACCATCATTATCGCGGGTCAAAATTAGCTCGTCCCTGCCATCATTGTCAACGTCGTGAACGGTAAATCCAGCTCGGCTGGCCGGTAGCTCTAGAGATAATTTAATGGCTTTCTTGGCAAACATTTTCTGGCCGGGTTGTCCTGGATAGACTAGCAGAGTCCCTTCTCCTTTTTGTACCAAAAGATCCTTTCGGCCGTCGCCGGTAACGTCCGCACCTAAAACGGCTGGAACAAATAGTTCACCACTGCCAAAATCGAAGCGTGCTGAAATCGTCTTTCTGGTGCTCGGTTTATCTGAAAATTTACCATTGACCATCTTGTAAATGGAGACATCCACAGATACTGACCGGGTAATTAGTGCCCTAATAACAGCGCCTATGCTTATATCTACCGACGTAATAACGAACTCTTGGTTACCATCACCAGATACATCTAGACGCTCATTCTCAAACTGAAAACCATCTGTACTAATGACCGAGGAGGGACTGTCAGCAAACACCAATAGGTTGTTTTCACCCACTTCGCCCAGGTAAACCTCGTACTCAGACTCCCAGCCAAAGATACCCTCGGCTTTAATCCGTTTGACGATAAGATCACTAACACCATCATTGTTAATATCTACAACTTCGTCTAAAAGTCTGTTTTTACTATTGTTGTTTTTAGCATCCTCGCCAATATTAATCTGAGCGTAACCGCCTAACATATCTTTGAGATTGGCATCCAGATTAACGGCTATCTTTGCAAACCCGCCTAGATTATTTTGTCGATGTACCTGAAAATAACCGTCTTGCCAAAAAGCGATATCACTGAGACCATCATTGTTCTCATCAATGAGGTGGGCTTCCTCAGCTCGGTAAGCAACGTAGCGTGCGTTCTCTCCAAAGCTCATGTTAGGGCGTGGACCGACTAGTTGGGGTTGTTGAAAACCGCTATCGCTTTGCAATGCTACCGCCCAACCATCAAAGTTAGGCATTAATAAGTCGTCTAACGTATCGCCATTAATATCGGTAAACATCTGGATCAGTGGAGATGAACCCCAGCTACGCCCAGAAAACATTGACGACGTTTTTAATAAGGGTTTGAAGTCTGTCGTAGTCTCGTCTAAGTAAACCAATTGGGACCCCTGTAAGCCCACCAATTGCATAGCATTGGTAGTTCTTATGGTGTCTACTAAATCCATAGAGTCTTCTAGTACCTTAGTTAGCGCCAGGTTCCATTCCGAGTCTCTGCGCTGAAAAATCTTGATTGTACGGATAGGCTCAGTGCCAAGCCCTTGAATCTGTTTTTCTAGTTGATTGATCTCTGGTGTTTCTACTATTAATAGTTTGGCAATGTCTGAAGATTCAATGGAAAAAGGAATGATGTCGATATTGTGTTTGGGACTGACATCAATAGTATCAATATCGAAGTCTAAGGCGACTAACGATGTCGAACAGGTTAGCCCTGCAATAGGCAAAAAGCATGCAGCAAAATATCTTAGATGGATTAATCTCATTACTTAATTAAAACTCTCTGTGTTTTTGGATGATTCATATGATGTTGGGACAGTTTTTTATGACATCAGTGTTCTTGTAGGGTTCATTTAATAATGTGGGGGCAGTGTACAACAGATGCAGGCGGTGTGATTAGATAGGAAGCGGCTTAGCAATGACAGTAATTCAAGAGTAGTAGTATGAGCTAAAAATAGTGGTATGAAAAAACTTAGTCTTTAAATAGTTAAAATTCGGCTTGAGTATATTCCGCTATGATATACCCAAGCCTGTTTTCTGGATAATTTACTCGCCTAGTGGTGCAGATGCATTGGCAACGACCATCCACTTGCCATCCTGCTTTTGATAAACATGCAGGCTTGAATGAGGGTCGGACCCTGAGGCTGTATGAACCATCACGGCAATATCTGCACTGAGAAAATTCACCTGATAGCCATCAACTACATACTCTTCATCAGACGGACCTACAGCAGCCTGCCTTACCTCGGCAATCCCAATAATTCCAGTCGGTCCAATACCGACAACATCATCAGACACAAAACCATCGGGTCCACCAGCACTTCCCCATTGCTTGTCCAGATTAATCAACATTGCCGTATCATCCGCAAAAATCGATCCAGAAGACACTACTATTAAAGTCATTAATAATATTTTAGTAAGCCGCATAATATAAATTCCATGTTGTTGAGTGAAAAACTAACTAGTAACACTTTAATATACACTGGAAATTGAGGGCGAATCTATTCAGTAGCGCATATAAAGGTGGTAGATGCTCGTTCAATTGTTGTGAATTATTTAAATAGATTACTTTTTCACGTCACTATTTGTTATTTTGTCAGTCATAGATAACAGGTAGTGATTAATGATTAACACCAAAATTTATAAGTCGGTTTATGGTTTGTCTGAAAAACTTATGGCGGCGGCAACAAAAGACAATGTAGAGGCCTTCGGGATACTCTATGCCGAGCTCAAGGCTATTTGCGTGGATAACGAAAATACTGACAAAGATCACCCAGAACAGTGGGAGACGCTGGCTGACTTTACCGAGGATTTGGAGGATGCTGTGGCTGGCTATAAAAAAGCCCTAGAAAAAGCCACAACGATTAACTCTAAAGATCATATGTCATCTATCGCTTTTTCTATGGCCACCTTGCAACTTAAATTAGGTGAGACTGAGGTCGCTACCAAAAATCTTCAAGATGCTAAAGTCAGTGCAAATAAAATTGCCGACAAAGACCTTAAAAAAGAAATAGACGATCTACTGGCCACAGTAGTAACAGAATAAACGTGGTTAAGAGCCTGCGAGCTTTTTCGTGTGCAGTCACATTATTTATTATATCTGCGCCGATACGCAGTCGCGCATTTAACTACCCCGACATGGCTTCATAGGCGGCTCTATGCGGGCGAAAGGCACGCAGGCCTTGCCTAGGCGGCATAATGAACCAATATCGCTTACACAAAGAAAATGGTAGCTACGAGTGGACTTGAACCACCGACCCCAGCATTATGAATGCTGTGCTCTAACCAGCTGAGCTACGTAGCCATAGGTGATGACCGGCAAAACTGACCGGGCATTTTGGAGGCGAGAAGTTACACTTGACGTGGCTCTGAGTCAAGTCTGATCGGCACCTTTTTCCCTTAATTCGTTGCTCTCCAAAAGGTAGTACACTAGGATAGTTCAAACAGCGCGGGTTTTTGCCCAAGTGTTATCAATAGGACGCATGGGTTTACCATCGAATTAAGACAAACAAAAAAATAAATAAACGTTACAAGAATGGCCAAAGTGCATTCTTGGGGAGTACAAATTTTGGATCAAATAAGTGCTAATGATCAGGATACAGCAGTAACAATTTCTACTAGAAAGTCAGGTTTTTACGAGGGCTTTAATCCTGTTGTGGCATTGATGCCAAAGATTTTAGTCGCTGCGCTAATTTTGTGGGTGGGTTTGTCACCTTCTGCAGCTGGGCAAGTCTTGTTAGACGTTCAAACATGGTCTACGCAAAACTTTGGTGGCTGGTATGTCTATGTCACGGCGTTTTATACCATCGTTTGTCTAGCCCTCGGTATTTGGCCACGCACAGCGCATGTGAAGCTGGGTCAGATTGACGAGAAGCCCGAGTTTTCTATGTTCACTTGGCTGTCTATGATGTTTGGGGCCGGCATAGGTATAGGTATGTTGACCTATTCGACAGCTGAACCTATTTTTCATTTTGCTAACAATCCCGATACGATTAAGGGTCTCACCACAGGCTTGGACGAAGATAATGTTCGTAATGCCTACAAGTGGGCCATGTTGCATTATGGTCTAACGCCTTGGGCCTGTTACGGCGTAGTGGGTATTTCTTTGGGTTATCTGTCTTACAATCGCGGTCTACCGTTAACTATTCGTAGTGCATTACAACCTCTGTTTGGGCGCGCTATGTCGGGCGGTTTTGGTCATGTGGTAGACATTGTTGCCATTCTCGCCACCATTGTTGGTTTGAGTGTGACCATTGGTTACGGGGTGTCTCAATTTGCGTCAGGCCTATTTAACATTACCGGGGCTGACTGGCTCGTGGGGGAGGGTGGTAGACCGACCTTGCTAGCGCAGTTAATGGGCCTTATTTTAATCATCAGTGCGTCCTGCCTATCGGCTATGTCTGGGTTGCAAAAGGGCATCAAATGGCTGTCCAATATTAATATGGGGCTGTCGGTCTTTTTGATTGCGTTTTTTGTCTTGTTTGGCGCTACTTTCTTTGCACTACAAACCTTCTTTTATGCCATCTGGGACTACTTAATTGCGCTGCCGGCTATGTCCACTACTGTTTGGCAGGCTGCGGGGACAGATACTTCAGTCGCTCTTGAAGGGTGGCAGGCGTCCTGGACTATCTTTTATTGGGCCTGGTGGATCGCTTTTGCTCCCTTTGTAGGTTTATTTTTAGCGCGCGTGTCTCGTGGCAGAACCATTCGCGAATACGTTATTGGCGCGATGATTATCCCCTCATTAATTTGTTTGGTATGGTTTACCTTTATCGGTGCAACCGCCATTGATCTAGAGCTATCAGGTGTCGCTCAAGGCGCTATTGTCAATGCAGATATTTCTGCACAGCTGTTTGAGACCATTAACTTGATCCTCACGCCTAACATGGCTGTGGGTCTGTCTGTGGTTATTGTGGCCTTGCTACTCACCTTTTTGGTCACCTCGGCAGATTCGGGTATTTTAATTATTAATACGCTGGCATCAGGGGGCAACCAAAGCCAAAAACAGACCAAGCATGTGGTTATTTGGGGTACGCTCTTTTCAATCTTAATTGGTGTTTTGTTGGCTGCCGGTGGAATGGATGCTCTGAGGTCAGTCATGATTATTGGTGCGCTGCCATTTTCTATTGTTATGGCGCTAATGGCGGTGTCTCTCGTTAAAACCCTAATCACTAACGAAAAATAATGGCCCGCAGTGCTGCATTAACTGGGTACTGGATAGTCATTATTAGATACTGTTAAAAGTGGCTCTAAGCGGCAATAATACACTCAACTAATAATATCAAACAGCAGTACTACAGAGGACAGAATAATGAGAGAAGCAGTAATCGTATCCACGGCGCGAACCGCGCTAACCAAGGCGGCTCGAGGCGCATTTAACAATACTCATGGTGTAAAGCTAGCAGCTCACTCCATTGCACATGCTATTGCGCGTGCTGGAATTGATCCTGCAGAAGTGGATGATGTCATCTTGGGTAATGCTTCACATGCAGGTACTACTGGCATGAACATTGGCCGCAATGCCGCTCTTTCAGCGGGTTGCCCGGTTACTACATCAGGCACCACTATTAACCGCTTTTGTTCATCGGGCTTGCAGTCCCTTGCCATGGGCGCAGGACGAATTATTGCTGAAGGCGTCGATATTATGGTTACTGGGGGTGTTGAAAGTATCTCAATTCCTGGTACAAGTGATCCCTCTGAGACGGTAGAGCCTGAGCTATTTGGTAAGTACCCGGGTTTGTGGTATCCAATGATCAAGACCGCTGACATTGTTGCCGATCGTTACAATATCTCTCGTGAAGCGCAAGATGAGTACTCACTGATCAGCCAGCAACGCACAGCTGCAGGACAGGAGTCTGGCAAGTTTGACGACGAAATTGTCGCCATGAATACGATCATGAAAGTAAAGAATAGAGAAACGGGCGAAATCACCGAGCAGGCTGCGGTAGCTGATCGTGATGACTGTAACCGTCCGTCTACTACTATAGAAGGGTTGGCGAGCCTAGCACCCATCATGGGTGAAGGTAACTTCATTACTGCGGGCAACGCCTCTCAGCTGTCTGACGGGTCTTCTGCACAGGTTATAATGGAGCGTTCTGAAGCTGAGCGTCGTGGTTTAGATATCCTTGGTACATTCCGTGGGTTTGCTGTTGGCGGTTGTGAGCCAGATGAGATGGGTATTGGTCCTATTGTGGCTGTGCCTAAGTTGCTCAAAGCAGCTGGCCTAACGGTTGATGATATCGATCTTTGGGAGCTTAACGAAGCATTTGCCAGCCAGGTCATCTACAGTCGCGATACCCTAGGTATCCCGATGGAAAAGTTGAATGTCAATGGTGGTTCTATCTCTATTGGCCACCCATTCGGCATGTCAGGTTCACGCATGGTCGGCCATTTGTTAATTGAAGGTCGTCGCCGTAAAGCTAAGTATGGTGTTGTTACCATGTGTATTGGTGGCGGCATGGGTGCAGCAGGATTGTTCGAGATTAACGGTTAATAGAATAATTCCTGGCTAACGTCAGAGTCATTAAAAAAGCCCGGTTCCTTGAACAGAAGCCGGGCTTTTTTGTCTCTATTGGCTGCTGGTTAGCAACCACTCACTATTACGCGCTGGCTGATTCTACAATGCGTTTCATGTCTGTCATGTAGCCGCGTAGTTCGTGGCCAATAATTTCTACATCATGGTCGCGAATGGCGTCGTTGACTTCAATTAAACGAATATTGTCTACCGCATTGGAAGGGTCGGTTAAACCGCCGCCTAGGTCTTCTAAGGTCAATGCATCAGCATGTGCTTGCAGGAGAGGCACAGCGGCGTGGGTGAATAGGTAGTTACCGTATTCAGCGGTATCAGAGATTACTACGTTCATTTCGTACAGCTTGTTACGAGCAATACAGTTGGCTATTAATGGCGTTTCGTGCAGTGACTCGTAATAGGCTGACTCTTCGATAATGCCTGAGGCAACCATTGTGTCAAAGGCCAGTTCAACGCCCGCTTTGATCATGGCTACTAAATAAATGCCTTTATCATAATACTCTTGCTCGGTTATCTCCGTGTCACAGTCAGCCGCTTGCTCAAAGCTAGTGTCTGCGGTTTGGGCGCGCCACTTTAAAAGATTGGCGTCATCATTGCCCCAGTCGACCATCATTGTGCGAGAGAACTCACCTTCAATAATATCGTCCATGTGCTTTTGAAATAATGGCGCTAAAGTAACTTTTAACTCTTCTGCCATATCGAATGCTTTGATTTTGGCAGGATTACTCAAACGGTCCATCATGTTGGTAATGCCGCCGTGCTTAAGTCCTTCGGTGACTGTTTCCCAGCCATATTGTATTAACTTTCGCGCATAGGCCGCGTCAACACCAAGGTTGAGAAGTTGCTGATGACCCAAGATAGCGCCAGTCTGTAACATTCCACAAAGAATAGTTTGCTCACCCATTAAGTCGGACTTAACTTCGGCGATAAAGGATGATTCTAAAACGCCCGCCCGATCACCACCAGTGGCTGAGGCATAGGCTTTAGCAATGGCGTGGCCATTGCCTCTAGGGTCATTCTCTGGGTGAACAGCAATCAGTGTTGGTACACCAAAACCGCGTTTATACTCTTCGCGCACCTCCGTACCAGGGCACTTAGGAGCGACCATAATCACAGTTAGATCAGGACGGATCTGCATACCTTCTTCAACAATGTTAAAACCATGCGAGTACGCAAGAGTAGCATTCTGTTTCATTAACGGGAGTACTGCAGTAACCGCCGCCGTGTGTTGTTTGTCTGGGGTTAAGTTAAGTACCAAGTCTGCGGCAGGAACGAGTTCCTCTGCGGTACCCACGGTAAATCCGTTCTGTGAAGCCCAGAGATAAGACTGACGTTTCTCGGCAATAGCTTGCTCGCGTAATGCGTAGGAAATGTTGAGTCCTGAGTCGCGCATATTAAGGCCCTGATTGAGCCCTTGAGCGCCACAACCAATAATGACGATGTTCCAGTCTTTGATAAGATTGCATCCATCAGTAAATTCGCTGCGATCCATAAAGCGACACTTTCCCAGCTGGCTCAGCTTGTTGCTGAGGCTAAGAGTATTGAAATAGTTAGCCATTGTGTTCTCCAGTAACCGCTATGCGGTCAGTTAATTAAGATTGTCCAAGCCAAAATATTTTAGCCTCAGGAGGACAGTGTAACGAAAACTGATTGTTGCTTAAAACGATATGTATAGAACACTACGTTGCGTTTTTTGCAATAACGGCAGTTATTTAGTACTATTCGCTATGGATATTCGATCAATGAATTTGTTTCAGCATCTGGCGACTAGTTTGCACTTTGGCAAGACTGCGGCCGCCAATCATGTAAGCCCATCTACTTTGAGCCGAGCAATTCAGAGGGTTGAAGATGAGCTAGGTAGCCAATTACTAATTCGTGACAATCGTTCGGTGGTGCTAACCAAAGAGGGCCAGCAGTTTTTAGCGTATGCAGAGCAGCAAATCGATCAGTTTGAGTTACTGAAACAATCGCTGAATCAGACTCAGCGAACATTATTGGGGTCACTGAATATTTATTGTTCCGTTACTGCATCGTATGCCTATTTGCCGCCGCTATTGGAAAAGTTTAGGCAAGCGCATCCCAATGTTGATATTTATCTTGATACGGGTGATGCCGCTGATGGTATTGAGCAAATCAAGAGTCAACGTGTTGATCTTGCCATAGCGGCCAAACCTGATGATCTCTCCAGCAGTATCCATTTCCAACATATTGCATCGGTTACCTTGGGCATTGCAATGCCCAAGATTAATTGTGCGGTTAAAAAGGCACTCCAGGCTGATAGTATCGATTGGGCGAGTGTCCCCATCATATTACCCGAGCATGGTGTCGCCAGAAAACGCTTTGAACAATGGTTTCGTAAAAAGGGTGGCGGGCGCCCCAATGTTTATGCGCAGGTATCTGGACAAGAGGCTCTTCTAAGTATGGTGGCATTGGGTTTCGGGATAGGGTTATCACCGATTGTCGTTGCCGATAATAGTCCCGTTAAAGACCATATCGAGATATTACCCGACACGCTCATACCAGCCTTCGACTTGGGGCTGTGTTGCTTTAAAAAGAAATTGGATGATCCTATTGTTGCGGCGTTTTTAAGTATGGTGCCGCAGGACTCGGGCCTTAGCTTTAACTAAGTAGGATCTAGTTATCCGACCAGCTTTATGATCTACTTTTTAGTGTTGCAGTCATAATAGATCCGGTGACCACAAGCACGGCTCCAAGTATGGTCACACTCTGCAATGATTCAGCAACTATTCCAGGCATTGGAATTAACTGTACAAGCAATAGGGTGACTAGGGGCGTCATAGCAATAACGGCACTGACTCTAGAGGCCTCAATATGGGCAAGCGCCTCAGAAAAACAGCCGTAAGCTATCAGTGTATTAAGTCCACAGAATACCAGTAAAGACCACTGCACTTTTGTGAGTTCGGGTAGAGCATCGAAACTTGAAAAAGGTAGGAACGCGATTGCGCCAATCCAATAAAACACCAGCATAGTCTCTTCCGGATTAAATTCCTTAATAAGGAATTTTTGTATAATGGCATAACCTACCCAAGTGTTTGCGGCGGTGGCAAGCATAAGTAAGCCAATACCATAATCACTCAGGGATACAAAAATATCTGCAAACCGCGGACTAAAAAACATTAACAAACCGCTCACAAAAATACCGAAACCCAACCATTGAAGTATTGAGAAACGTTCCTTGAATACCAATACACCGGCAAGAAGCAGCATGACGGGCGCAACCTGCATCATTAATTGGGCCGCCTCTGGGGTTGTTCGTTCAAGACCAAAAATGTACAAGGCGTAATTACAGACAAGTAATGACCCTGCGAGTAGCAGCTGCAGGCTTAATTTCACAGATGTAAGCTTGTGCCGATTAACCAACTTTTTTCGAGCTACTAGATACGGTGTAATTAGCGCCGCGGCAATAGCGTACCGAAAAAAAGTCGTGGTCATTGGATCTAGCGTGGTCAGCACGCCCTTTAAAGCGATCGGTAGCACGCCCCACATAAAGGCTGTGCAAGAGGCTAAAAATAAACCAAACTTCCAACGCCCAGAAAGTAGGTTCATAAAAAGCTGACTGAGGCGCTAGACATTGAAGCGGAAGTGAATGACGTCACCGTCTTTAACAATATAGTCTTTGCCTTCTAGGCGCCATTTGCCAACGTCTTTGGCTCCTTGCTCGCCATTGCCAGCAATGTAGTCGTCATAACCCACGATTTCAGCGCGAATAAACCCTTTTTCAAAGTCTGTATGAATCTTGCCGGCAGCCTGAGGGGCAGTAGCACCCACTGGAATTGTCCATGCGCGTACTTCTTTAACGCCAGCGGTAAAGTAGGTTTGTAGGCCTAATAGAGTGTAACCGGCTCGAATTACGCGGTTAAGGCCCGGCTCTTCCATGCCGAGTTCTTGTAAGAATTCGTCTCGCTCATCGTCCTCAAGCTCGCCTATTTCTGCTTCTAGCTTATTGCAGATAGGGACTACGACTGCGCCTTCACTCACAGCTATAGCACGTACTGTATCCAGATAATGATTATTATCAAAACCTTCTTCGTCGACATTAGCTATGTACATCGTAGGCTTCAATGTTAATGGGCTGAGGGGCTTGAGTAGTTTTAGTTCGTCATCATTTAGCCCAAATGAGCGCAGAGGTTTTGCCTCATTGAGATGCGGAAGAATTTTTTCTAGCACGGCTTGTAGGGCGATGGAATCTTTATCTTTGCCCTTGGCTGATTTTGCAACACGCAGCAGCGCCTTTTCAACACTCTCAAGATCAGCAAGTGCCAGTTCAGTATTAATTACATCGATATCATCTGCTGGACTTATCTTACCTTCAACGTGGATCACATTATCATCATCAAAGCAGCGTACAACATGAGCAATTGCATCGGTTTCACGAATATTAGCTAAAAATTGATTACCTAACCCTTCGCCTTTGGAGGCGCCCGCAACCAAACCGGCAATATCAACAAATTCCATGCTGGTAGGAATGATCTTATCTGGTTTAACAATTGCAGAAATTTTATCTTGGCGTGGATCTGGAATTGGCACCACACCTGTGTTGGGTTCAATAGTACAGAACGGAAAGTTTTCGGCACTAATACCGGCTTTGGTGAGCGCATTAAAAAGGGTTGATTTGCCAACGTTGGGTAGGCCGACAATGCCACAATTGAAACCCATAATGAAATCCTTAAGACTATTGATGACAGCTGGAGTTGCCAGCTATAAATTTATTCTGCGCTATGAAGCGCGGTCATGGCTCGTTCCCATTGACCTGTTACTGCTAACGCAAGATGCCGCATGGCGTCATCAATACTGTTATTAATGAGTTCTTGCTCTTTGGTCGGTGCCTTCTTTAAAACGTAATCAGCCACTTGTTTAGCATTACCAGGATGACCTATCCCAATTCTGAGACGCGCAAAGTCTTTATTATTACCTAAACACTGGACAGTATCTCTTAGACCGTTATGGCCACCATGGCCACCACCCTTTTTAAAACGCGCAGTCCCGGGCGATAGATCAAGCTCGTCGTGGGCGATCAGAATACGGTTGGTAGGTACTTTGTAAAAATGTGCTATTGCCGCGACAGACTTGCCGCTCAGATTCATAAACGTACTAGGAATCAATAGCCTTAATGTTTGCCCCTCAATTTGAACCAGCGCAGTCCCACCAAAAAACTTGCCTTCTTGCTTGATGGGTACATTAAGCGAGTTTGCTAGGGCCAATACGAAGTCAGCCCCAGCATTGTGACGCGTTCGTTGATAGGTAGAGCCGGGATTTCCCAGCCCTACAATTAACTCTACGGGCGCGTCCAATGTCAGGGCCTTCTCGTCAGCAGGGGAAGATTACTCTTCGCCCGCGTCCTCAGAATCGTCTGCATTTGCTGGCGCTTCCGGAGCTGTATCTTCAATGACTACCTCTTTTGGTTTGTTAATAGTCACTACAGATAAGTCATGATCAGATCCATGACTCAAGGCAACGCTCTCAACACCCTTCGGCAGCTTGATATCTGAAATATGAACATTTTGTCCAATTTCAACGTCTGTCATATCAACTTCGATATACTCAGGCAGATCTTTTGGCAAACAGAAAATCTCCAGATCGGTCATGGTGTGAGCAATTATTCCACCGCCCACTTTAACGCCGGCACAGATATCTTCGTTAGTAAAGTGCAATGGCACTTTGGTTTGCAGTTTGGTTGACTTGTTGACGCGCAAAAAATCAACGTGCAAAACAATCTGTTTGGCAGGGTGGCGTTGAACGTCCTTAAGAATGACATCTTCAGATGATCCATCGATATCTAACGACACAATGTGTGAGTAGAACGCTTCATTTTCTAGCGCTTTAACTACGTCTTTGTGCAGAAGAGTTAGCATAGCTGGATCTTTCTTTCCGCCATAGACAATTGCAGGTATTTCTCCGGCCAGACGACGCAGGCGGCGGCTCGCACCTTTCCCTGTATCTTCGCGACCTTTCGCATGTAGTGTAAAATCAGTAGACATAATAGTCTCCAAGTAGTGCCATTGCAGACCGCGACCAGACCTGTAATGGAGTTTATAAGCCCCTTTATGAGGCGATTAAATCAGACCCTGTTATAAAAACATGGCACTGATAGATTCTTTATTACTGATACGACGTATGGACTCTGCCAGTAGCGGACCTATCTGGAGAACGCGAATCTTTTTGCATTTTTTAGCATCTTCGCTCAGCGGCACTGTGTTGGTAACAACCAGTTCGTCAAGCTCTGAATTTGTAATGTTTTCAATGGCTGCGCCAGATAAAACCGCATGTGTTGCATAGGCAACAACTTTACTTGCACCCTTTTCCTTAAGCGCTTGTGCCGCCTTACATAGAGTTCCCGCAGTGTCGACCATGTCGTCAACAAGCACGCAGGTTCTGTCAGCTACCTCACCAATGAGATTCATAACTTCACTTTCATTGGCCGACGGACGACGTTTATCAATAATAGCTAAATCGCAGCCTAACTGTTTTGCCACGGCGCGAGCTCTAACAACACCGCCGATATCGGGCGATACAACCTGCAAATTTTGATAGTTCTGCCGTTCAATATGGTCGAGCAAAACTGGAGCGCCATAAATGTTATCAACAGTGCAGTTAAAAAAGCCCTGAATTTGCTCTGCATGCAGATCTACTGTGAGGACGTGATCCACACCGGCATTTGAGAGCATGTCAGCAACCACTTTAGCGCTGATAGGAACGCGTACTGACCGTACACGCCGATCTTGGCGCGCATAACCGAAGTATGGTACCACTGCAGTTATCCGACCAGCTGATGCACGTCTAAGCGCATCAATCATTAGCACCAACTCCATCAAGTTCCGATTGGTCGGCGCACAGATTGGTTGCACAATAAACACATCGTGACCACGAACATTGTCACGAATCTCAATGTTGATTTCTCCATCCGAGAAAAGCCCAACGAGCGCGTTACTTGGATTTACTCCCAGCGAACGGGCAATTTCATTTCCTAAGTCCGGGTTTGCATTTCCGGTAAACACCATTAATCTAGCCACGTCAGTATTCCTATTGCTCGTGATAGTTGAAAATGGCTGGGGCGGGAGGGATCGAACCTCCGATGACGGGATCAAAACCCGTTGCCTTAACCGCTTGGCCACGCCCCAGTAAAAAACGTTCTCATTTGTTGATGTAGTGGAGAGCAATTTTCGCCCTTAGCTACAAATGCTTGCCAGTTCTTTGGTACCTTACTCAACGCACTCTCTGCTTCTCGTTGGTTTTCAAAGCTGCAAAATACACTCGCGCCAGTTCCTGTCATCAACGGGGTAGCAAAATTTTCCATCCAATCCAGCACTTGTTTCACTGCTGGATAGAGCTTCAAAACTACACTTTGGCAGTCGTTTCTATACTGCTCCCCTGAGAGGGCGCGTATTTTGATCGGTGAAGAGTTCCTTGTCAATTGAGGATGTGAAAAAACTTCTTCAGTCGACACTTGGCAATCAGGGGTTACGACTAAAAACCACTTTTTTGGTAGTTCTATGGGCGTCAAAATTTCACCAATTCCTTCAGCGAAGGCACTTTGGCCATAGATAAAAACAGGCACATCGGCACCTATTTTTTTTCCTAGCTTAGCCAAGGATTCTGTCGTTAAGCCGCATTCCCAAAGGGTATTAAGAGCAACCAGGGCGGTTGCGGCATTACTGCTCCCACCTCCTAGCCCAGCGCCTAGAGGTAGGTTTTTATCTAATTCGATAGTACAGCCTTTGGTGCAGTCCGTTGATATCTGCAGTAATTTGGCTGCCCGAATAATTAAATTATTTTTTTCATCAACGCCCTCAATATTACCCTTTAAATGTATTTTTCCGGACTCATTAGGATAGAAAGTGAGATTGTCGCCAAAATCTAGAAGTTGAAAGATGGTTTGTAAGTCATGATAACCATTTTCCCTCTGACCGGTAATGTGCAGAAAAAGGTTAATTTTTGCCGGTGAAGGCAATCTGAGACTTAGCATGGGCTTCATAGATAAACTCATTTTTAAGTGTCTGGAAACATCCATTTTGATATTAGCACTTTAAAGCTTTGTTCACCGCGCTGACCGATTATTTTTTGCGGCAGATATCCGCGATCGGTCAAGTGATAATTGGAGAACGATAATTGCCAGCCATTTTGTTCAAAGCTCGCCGAGCTGCCGTCTGGATTAGTCACTATATTTTGTGATGGTTGAATATCTTTAGCCGGAAGAGCCCTAAGCCAAAAACTCAGAGACTCCAGCGATAAAGGCAAGCCGATGAGTTGTATACCAAGTTTTTTGGGATGATGGGTTGTTGTGGTCCCGCCACGTTGGATATTAGCTATTTGATGATTGCCAGTTACAACGGCTCTTCCGAAGGAAAGAGGACCGCTAAGCATGATTTTGTAATTATTATTATCTTGTAGCCAGTCGATGGAAGCGCTACCACCCTGATTTGCTGACTTAAACCCTAACTTACCTTTTATTTGCCAGCGATTAAGCTTACTAATTTCGGTACGGTCAAAATTTACCAAACCCTCATGCGCAACCTTTGATGTTAAAGAACTGCAGCCACTGATAAAAGCTACTATCATAGCCAAGGTTAAGTACACCATTACTGACACTTTCATGGCGTTGTTGACTCCGAAGCACCTAACCGCAGCATAGTTTTCAAAATCACGCGGTGGTTAGGCTGTTGCTCTAGTATTTCGGACCAGATATTCAGTGCCTGTTCATTGTTACCCATCGCCCAATAAACCTCGCCGAGATGCGCCGCTATTTCTGGGTCAGGTACCATAGAATAGGCTTGATTAAGATAGTTTAAGGCCTCTTGACTGCGGCCTAATTTAAACAATACCCAACCGAGGCTATCGATAATAGAGGGACTATTAGGACTTATAGTGTATGCACGGACGATGAGATTATAAGCTTCTTGTTGCCGGTCAGTATGCAGTGTCATGGTGTAGCCCAAGGCATTGAGAATGGTGGCATTATTTTCATCCTGGGCTAAGATTGCTCTAAGATCAGTTTCAGCAAGAGCAAAATTATCCTGTTTCTCCGCCACCATAGATCGTGCATAAAGTAACTCTGGATCATTGGGAAAATTTTCTAGCCCAGTTGAAAGTATCTGCAGCGCCTGCGCCGGCTGTTGAATACTGACAAGAAGGTTCGACTCTACCTGAAAAAGGCTGATAGCTTGTTTTGGCTGACTAAAACGTAGCCGCTGTAGATATTGCCGAGCGTCATCGATGTTTCGATGTGCCGCTAAAAGCGTGCTTACTCTTGATGCTGCAAGGATATAATTACGCCCAAATCGGACTTGAGTGTAGTGATTTATCGCGTCGACAATTCTTTTTTGCCGTTCGGCAATAGTGCCCAGATGATATTGTGCATTTGCACTAAGACTTGGAGTCCTTGATGACTCTTGAAAGAGTGGAATGGCTAAATCAAGTTTATTTTGACTGAGATGCAGTAGACCAAGTAAGAAGTTAACCTCTTGATCATCAGGATCTTTCACCTGCAATAGATTAAGTTGAATAATTGCTTTTTCGACGGATTCTGCCGCCAAAAAACGAGCATATTGCAGGCGTAATTTGTGGGCTGAAGGATCATCCTGCAAAGCATCTTCCAAGACTTTTATCGCTTTACTTTTTTTCTCTTGTTGATGTAACAACTGGGCTAACAACAGCAGTCCACGGCGGTCTTTACCTTTGTCCATTAAAAATCCGCGTACCATGGCCTCAGCTTTAATCGGCTGGCTATGTTTTTGATAAAAAATTGCTTTAATAAATTGAACAGTTGGCTCCTTCTCATTACTCAGCGACAACGTTGTTAAACGGTCCATAATCAAGGAGAGTAATTCTGGAGACTCAAGGGGCGCTGAAGAGGCAAAAATAAAAGCGTCCAGATCATCCCGATTTTGATACAGCCAACTACCTTGAGTGACTGCCTCTAAAATGTTACCACTGGCTACAAAGGTGTCCAGAGCAGCGCGGTGCGCTTTAGGATCTTGGGGGGCAATTTCTAACCATAGTAAGGTCATTTCTAAACGAACAGCTGTGTTCTGCACATGCTCAGCAATACGCAGCGCTAATTGAATGACTTCTTGGTCTGCAGTCACTCGCGCTTGATGGCTATATTTAGCTAAAGCTGTATCAAATTGGTTACGACTCAGCGCAACATCACCGACAAGAAGATCATAAAGGCTCTCACTCGATATTTTTGTTAGCGCAGGGTCCTCTTTTTTGACAGCTGGGCTGGATTCGATTTTATCTTTGGTCAAAGAGTCATAATCGCCCAAAGGAATTTGACTGGCGCAGCTAGCCAAAAAGCTACTGAACACTATTACAATTAGTTTTAAGTTTGATTTCATTCGTTTATTTTCAAGGATAACTGTCCGTAAGACAATTGCTATCTCACAAGTCTGCGGTTTTTAGCCCATTCTTATCAAATGTTTTGTGTTTAAACTGCATTCCAGAGGGATACTTGTGTAAAATTGGCAACTATAAGAGAACTTCGACAAAAATAGTTAGGTAGGTAGGCTTTGAAAAACAGGGTTATCCTCTAAAAGCGATGGGTATCTTAGCTTTTGGCATCAATCATAAATCGGCTTCTGTAGATCTTCGCGGGAAAATTGCTTTCGCCCCTGAAATAGTAGTTCAGGTCTTACAGGACGCTCGCTCGATTCTGAATGTTCAAGAAATAGCATTATTGTCGACCTGTAACCGTACCGAAATCTATTTATGTGGTGATGCCACCGATCTACAGCTTTTGACTTGGCTGTCAATGATCAAAGGTGTTGAAATCAGCCAGTTACAAAGTTGTTATTATTGTCATCGAGATGAACAGGCGATCACGCATATGATGCGTGTTGCGGGGGGTTTGGATTCCCTAATACTGGGGGAACCGCAAATATTTGGTCAAATAAAGTCGGCTTATTCTGTGGGCCGTGAAGCCGGTACTGTATCGACGTTTCTCAATCAGGCGTTTCAGCAGGCATTTTCAGCGGCAAAGCGTGTTCGCTCTGAGACAGCGATTGGTAAAAATCCAGTTTCGGTCGCCTATGCCTCGGTTAGTTTGGCAGCGCAGATTTTCACCGATTTAAAAGACGCTCACGCCTTGTTAATTGGTGCTGGAGAGACTATTGATTTGGTTGCCAAGCATTTGCGGGACCAAAACGTCGGTAAAATAACGGTGGCTAATAGAACCTTGAGTCGCGCCCAGGAACTCGCTGAAGTTTATTCTGCAGATGCCATTTTGCTGGCTGACATTCCGGACTTTTTACCGTATGCAGATATCATTATTTCATCGACGGCCAGTCAGCTTCCGATTCTAGGCAAGGGTGCGGTCGAATCAGCGTTAAAAAAACGTAAATTTAAGCCTTTCTTTATGGTTGATATTGCAGTCCCCAGAGATATTGAGGCTGAGGTGGAAGAGCTTGCAGATGTCTATTTGTACACAGTTGATGATCTTGAGGAAGTTGTACAAGACAACATGAGAGCTCGAAGTAGTGCCGCAGATTTAGCGCTTGGAATAATCAACCAAGAAGTTAAAAGCTGGGTAAAACAGCATCGTGCATTGGCGGCTGTAGATACAATAAGGGCGTTCCGTAATAGTGCTGAGTTGATCCGCGATGCGGAGATAGACAAAGCGATGGCATCATTACAGCAGGGTAAGGATTCGGCTGATGTGATTACTACATTAGCTCGTAATCTGACCAACAAACTGCTTCATAAACCGACTACTCAACTTAAAAAGGCCGGAGAAGAAGGTCGCGACGATGCTATTAATGTTGCCAATGAGTTGTTTGATCTGACCCATAAAAAGCATTAGCTAGTTTCTCCTAATACTTAATTCATGAAAATAACCTAGGCTTTAAATCTGCATGAAAGCATCAATTTTGGGTAAGTTAGATCTACTTGCGGAACGCTATGAGGAAGTCGGCGCGCTTTTGAGTGATGCTGAAATAATCAGTGATCAAAATAAATATCGCGAGCTCTCCAAGGAGTATGCAGAGCTTGAGCCTGTTGTAAAAGCCTACCAAAGTTTTCTCGAAGTATTAACAGATATCGATGAAGCAAAGCTATTACTCAAAGATCCTGATCCTGACATGCGTGCGATGGCAAATGAGGAAGTTCGGGATGGTCAGGCGCAATTGGACGTACTGGAACTAGACTTGCAGAGATTGTTATTGCCCAAAGATCCTAATGATGGGAAAAATGTTTTTTTAGAAATTCGAGCTGGAACTGGGGGTGACGAAGCGGCTATTTTTTCGGGCGATTTGTTTCGAATGTATAGCAAGTTCGCCGAGTCAAATCGCTGGAAAGTGGAGGTGATCAGTGAGAATCAAGGTGATCACGGTGGTTACAAAGAAATTATTGTACGGATAGTCGGGCAGGGCGTTTATTCTAAGCTTAAATTTGAATCTGGTGCTCATCGGGTTCAGCGAGTCCCCGATACCGAGTCTCAAGGCAGAATACACACGTCTGCTTGCACGGTGGCTATTATGGCTGAGGCTGACGAAAAGGATGCTATTGAAATTAACAAAGGTGATCTTCGCGTAGATACCTTTCGAGCATCGGGATCGGGCGGCCAGCATGTTAACAAAACAGATTCGGCAATTCGCCTAACGCATTTACCTACCGGTTTAGTGGTTGAGTGTCAGGATGAGCGATCGCAGCATAAAAATCGTGCTAAGGCCATGTCAGTTCTGCAAGCTAGATTAACGGCAGCTCAAGATGATGCGGTAGCGAAAGAACAGTCTGATCAACGCAAAAGTTTGGTCGGCAGTGGCGATCGCTCCGAACGTATCCGCACCTACAATTTTCCGCAGGGTCGGGTCACTGATCATCGAATTAACCTCACCCTTTATAAGTTGGGTGAAATTATGGAAGGCTCACTGAGTGAAATTATTGAGCCGCTTGTGAATGAATTTCAGGCTGAGCAACTCGCACAGCTATCGCAATAGCCTAAAGGAAATAAACATTAACTCGGTTTGTAGTTTATTGAAATGTGCTGATCAGTTAAAAGAGATTAGCGATACGGCAGCTTTAGATGTTGAGCTGTTGTTGAGTCACGCACTTGATGTTGATCGGGCATGGTTGAAAACTTGGCCGGAGCATGAGGTCTTATCTGCGCAGGTTAAGGTCTTTGATAGCTTGTTTGCGCGCCGCCTAACCGGCGAGCCTATTGCATTTATTATCGGTAGCCAAGGTTTTTGGAGCCTAGATTTAAAAGTAACTCCTCAGACACTGATTCCCCGACCAGAAACTGAATTACTGGTCGAGACATCTCTGGCCTTAGATTTACCTGAAGATTGTCGGGCTATTGATCTTGGTACCGGCACTGGCGCAATTGCCCTAGCGCTGGCCAAGGAACGGCCTAACTGGCAGTTAACTGCGGTAGATTCGGAACCTGCGGCGGTTAAACTCGCAGAATTAAATAGTCACTACTGCCAAATTGATAACGTAATGGTTTATCAAAGTGACTGGTTCAGCCAGGTGCCTCTACTGGGACGATTATCTAATTATCACTTAATTGTCAGTAATCCGCCGTATATTGAAATTGATGACCCACATCTTACCCAAGGCGATGTGCGCTTTGAACCATCTTCAGCTCTCGTATCTGGTATTGATGGCTTAGACGATTTAAGAGAAGTGATTAACAGTAGTGTTAAGTATTTAGAATCACTCGGCTGGTTACTGGTTGAGCATGGCTACCAGCAGGGTAGTGCCGTCAGAGATTTGTTTGAAGCGGCGGGTTTTATTAATATTGAAACCAAGACTGATTTCAACCAACTAGAACGCATCACCCTGGGTTGCTTGCCAGAGTCTTACTAGCCAGGTGAATTTCCGCTTTGGAGACTAAATTCCAACGTATTAACAAGCATGTAGCCGCTATGCTGGCGGCAATAACTGTACCTATCCAGAATCCGTAAACGCCCAGCGGTGGCCCCCAAAAATCAGTTAATGCAAGACTGTAGGCAATGGGAAAGGCGATGACCCAAAATGCAACTACCTGAATAACCAGCGGTACTCTGGTATCTTTATAGCCTCTAAGAGCGCCGCTGCAAGCCATTTGTAAGCAATCAACCGCCCCTAAGGCTGCCGCAAAAAAGAACAAATTAGCGGTAATTAACTGCACGTCGATGTTTGAAGTAAATAACATAGCAATATCATGACGGAAGACTATTTTTGCCAGACTCATTATCAAACCAAGCATTAATACTAACTTAAAACCAGCAAGACAAAAGACTCTAGCCTCCGCTGGGTTGCCACTACCTTGTGCGTGGGAAACTTTAATAGTGAGTGCCTGAGCAAGTCCCAGCGGCACCATGAAAGCCAGAGAGTCGATATTAATCGCGATAGCGTGAGCACCAACAACCTCAGCGCCAAGGTGAGCAATCATAAATGGAATGACCGCAAAAAAACTAAACTCAGCGGCAATGTTTAGAGCAATGGGAATTCCCAGGCGAAGAGTGTCGGCAAGGCTGGAGAGATTGGGTAAGGCGAAGTTCTGGTAAAGATTAACCGTCCTCATGGTTTTAGAGCGTCGACCATAAATGGCCATGCAAGATAGTAAAAAAATCATCACAACTACCGTTGCCCAAGCTGCGCCAACTCCACCCAGCTGGGGTAAACCAAAATGACCAAATACCAGAGCATAATCAAGAATCCCATTGAGGATAAATGCCGCGCTATTGAATACCAGCACGGGGCGAGTATCACCCATACCTTCAAAAGTCGTACGAAAAGCAAAGAAGGCAGGAAACATAAAGCCAGTAATCACAAAGGGATACAGGTAGCCCCTAGCAATTTGATAAACGCGGTCTGAGACGTCCAGATAACTAAGCGCATATATGCCCGCCAGCACCGCTCCGACCACTACCAAGCCTATGGGTAAAGCCAGCCACAATGCTTGCTGGAATTGAAAGCGCACTCGATCAAACTGTCGAGCACCCCAAAAATTACCAATAATCGGGCTGTTGGCAATCATAATGCCAATCACCATTAGATTAATGAGCGACCAGACACTACCGCCTAATTGAAGTGCAGCCAGCGTATCTGCATCTACTTGTCCGGCGATATAAATATCTGTCACTGTCATACCGACTACAGCAATTTGACCCATAATTAAGGGGGCGGCAAGGCGCATAAGAGACCGCGCATTATCGGCGAATCTTGGCTTTTTTACCCCGGTCAAAGGCTCATTTGAGATAGGTGCTACCGACATAAAACTGTCTTTAAATTAGGAGTTTCTAGTGTCCTTGAATAGCTCGTTCAAAGAAAGAAAAATTTACTATGCTTGAGTGTTACAACCCTCATCTATTATTTTCAACGAGCAAGGTACAATTCTGCTACACTCCGCGCCCGAGAAGGGCGTTGAAAATCTCATCTGCCACTCCTTTAATTTTTGATAACCAACCTGCGTGATTAAATTGACTGAAGAAACTACTGCCCCATCTGCCGACACTAATTCTGTAGCCGTTGAAGCGCCGAAAAAGAAACCGGCCGCCAGCAGAAACGGACGTAATACCAAACCTTGGGATATATCCAACTTTAAGGTTGAGCCTCAAGAAGGTAAGGCGAGATTCCACGACTTTGATTTGCCACCGCAGCTTATGCGCGGTATTCAAGATGCTGGGTTTGAATTTTGTACGCCCATTCAGGCGGCTTCATTGCCTCATACTCTCAACGGCCATGATATCGTTGGTAAAGCGCAAACAGGTACAGGTAAAACTGCCGCATTTCTAATCAACATCATTACTGATTTAATTAACCACCCGGTAGACGACGAACGGTTTGTCGGTGAGGCCAGAACTTTAATTTTGGCTCCAACTCGTGAACTTGCAATTCAGATTGGTGATGACGCGACGCAACTGTTAAAGCATACCGGTTTAACCGCGCATACATTGGTTGGCGGCATGGACTATGGCAAACAACTGCAAAAAATGAAAAAGTATGACTGTGATATTTTGGTAGGCACGCCGGGCAGATTACTGGACTTTGCGAACAATCGAGACATCTATCTTGATCGCGTTGAAGTGCTGGTAATAGATGAAGCTGATCGAATGCTCGATATGGGATTTATTCCTCAGGTTCGACGTTTAGTAAACTTGACGCCAAAGCGTGAAGATCGTCAGTCACTGTTGTTTTCAGCCACCTTTACTCCAGAAGTATTGCGCCTATCTGAAACCTGGACAGATAAGCCAGTGACTGTAGAAGTGGGTGCCGAACGAGTTGCTACTGACACTGTTGATCAACAAATATTGATTACCACGGCTAAAGAAAAATTTACTGTCTTAAACAATTTACTGTTAGGTGACAATGTTGATAGCGTGATGATCTTTGCTAATCGTCGAGATATTTGCCGCACCCTTCATGAGAAACTTAAAAAGCAGGGTTTTAAAGTAGGTATTTTGTCCGGTGAGATACCTCAGAACCGCCGCATGAGAGCGCTAGAGTCATTTAAGTCTGGTGCGTTAAAAGTTATGGTTGCAACTGATGTTGCAGGGCGTGGCATTCATGTAGACGGTGTTAGCCATGTTATTAATTATACTTTGCCAGAAGAGCCTGAAGATTACGTGCATCGCATTGGCCGTACAGGTCGAGCGGGTAAGACGGGTATATCAATTAGCTTTGCCTGCGAAGACGATGCTTTTCTACTAGAGCCCATCGAAAAGCTATTAGACATGAAATTGCCGTGCACTATGCCCGAAGAGCATCTCATCCGACCAGTGGTAGTCCCAAGACCAGCTGCTAAGAAAAAGCCGGTTATTGCGCCGAAAGCCGAAGAGCCGGTAACTGATGTACCTAAAGCAGATGTGTCAGAAGAAACCACACCCTAGATAACGTCATTATGTTGTCGGCACCATAGTAGGCTGCCGGCGACGACAGACGCCGGCAACATCAAAAGATTCAACAGCGGAATGGCAGAGGCCAGCATTGCACTAGCACCAAATCCCATTGAATTTAACCGATTTTCACTAACTTTTTTACGCAATTCCAAAAATGTAACGCCTTGGCTATCTGCGGCATAATCTAAATATTGAAGACACAAACACCACGCCGCCCAGGTACCTGCAATTATCGGTGCAAGCAGGTTTGCAACTGGTATAAAACTCAGTATTACAGTCGCTATGCCAATAACCAATGTTCTTGGCAAAAAATAGCCAATTAACTGAAGTTCTCGAACTACACTATTCCATGCTCCGCTAAGTAACCCATTCTCAGTTAACGCACTACTGTTGTTATTGGCTACTTCTGCGGCAATCACCCTTTGAGCAATCACTCCGTAAAACGGCGAACCAATCAGGTTAGCTAAAATAGTGAAGGTAAAGGCATAAATAGCGAGCGCCAAAATCGCAAATAAAAGCCAAATGATCCATGCTAGCCACTGCAGCCATTCGGGCACTGAAGTGGTAATAGTGGTAATCCAGTTTTGAAGCCAACTGGCCGCAAAACCTGTTGCCGAGGCAAACAGGACAATATTAATCAGCAGTGGAATCAGAACTAACCAACGAATATCTCGTCGCCAGAGCATCCTCAAGCCCTCAAGCATAAGTGAAGGGCCGCCGGTACCTGCATTTATTGTAGTCGACTGTTTTTTAATAATAATGTCCTTTAAAATTTTACAGCTAAGTAGTAAGAGTGAGGATAAGGCGCTAAATTTTTGAGCCACAACAGAACAGATATGCCAACAATGCTAACGCACCAGCCCACATCTCATTCTTACTGTAATCTTTCTGAGCCATGAAATCTTCAATACCTAAAAAAGAACCGCCGAAAATACCGCCATCATCAAGGCTTCGATAGATTTTTTAACAAACCTACTCAAATCTATCAGCACGGGAGGCGAAAAGATTCATATCAGCGACGCCGCCAGGAAATTAAATCTATACAAGGTTTCAGTGTGAAGAAACATACTATCGTAATGTTTAAAACGTTACTCAAACATCACAATAGTTTTTTTCTCTGGACAAAAGGCATGTACTTTGGAGCCATGTTTTAGGAAGCCGCTTTACTAATATCTGACGTAGTCTACATACATCATTTAATCGGCAATGATGGTCTAATCGCCCTTAAATCACTAAATGCCTATCTTTTTTGTGGCTTAAGACTGCAATACAGAGACACTGGGGCATCTGGTTGCACGTTGCGGTAATTACTACCCAGAGTGACGCATTAGGCGTTGCTTTTGGCGATTCCAGTCACGTTCTTTGTCATCCATTCGTTTATCGTAGCTGGCCTTACCTTTAGCCAGTGCGATCTCGCATTTAATGAGGTGATTTTTCCAGTAAAGCGCAGTGCATACAGCGGTATGACCCTTTTGGTTGACGCCTTCTTCAAGCTTCTGTAGTTCTCGATGATTGAGTAACAACTTGCGTGTGCGCTTAGCGTCCGTCACAAAGTGGGTCGATGCCGATAGTAATGGCGTTATATTAGTACCAATTAACCATGCTTCCCCATCTCGGACAAATACATAAGTATCGGTAAGGTTCACTTTACTTTCGCGCAAGCTTTTAACTTCCCAGCCGAGCAGCACCAGACCCGCCTCGAATTTCTCTTCGATGAAGTAGTCATGCTTGACCTTTTTGTTCAGCGCAATTGTGCTTGAGGGCTGTTTTGGTTTCTTTTTCGTCATAAGTCGATTATACGTGGCACTGCGTGTTTTTCATCAATTATTGCTAATTGCTTTAACAATCGAAATACATTGTCCATTTATTAGGTACTTAGTCTTCGAATGAGTACAATTTGACCTGAATTATTGGAGAAAATTATATGGCGCTGCAACAAAAAGGAATGCACGGTACCTGGACTAGTCGATGGACATTTATTATGGCGGCGACAGGCTCAGCTGTCGGGCTAGGCAATATGTGGAAATTCCCTTATGTTGCTGGTAGTAATGGCGGCGGTGCCTTTGTCTTGATTTATCTTGGTTGTATCTTGCTGATCGGTGTACCGGTCATGATGTCTGAAGTATTAATTGGTCGTAATGGCCGCCAAAGCCCGATCAACTCGATGAACGAAGCCGTTGCAGAGAGTAATGCCAATTCCCTTTGGCGTTGTGTAGGCTGGCTTGGGGTTCTTGCGGGATTACTGATTCTATCTTTTTATGCGGTTATTGCTGGCTGGGCACTGGATTACATTTTTTTGATTTCCTCGGGAGAGCTACAGGGTGTTAATGGTGAGTCTGCTGCTGCCGCATTCAATAGCCTGCTATCTGATCCGAGCCGACTTATCTTTTGGCAAACTATTTTTATGGGTCTTTGTGTTGCCGTAGTTGTGGGAGGTGTTAAGAAAGGTCTTGGGATTGCCGTAGAAACGCTTATGCCTCTTTTGTTTATTATGCTGTTGATGCTACTAGGATTTGCAGTGATTAAAGGTAACTTTGCAGCCGCTGTAAATTTTTTGTTTAGCTTTAATTTAGACGCCCTGACGTGGCGTGGTGTGCTTGAGGCCATGGGCCAGGCATTCTTTACTCTTAGTATTGGTATGGGTGCGATCATGGCATACGGTGCCTACATGCCGCAGAATGCGAACATTGGCAAAACCATTCTTATAGTGGCGTTTTTTGATAGTTCAGTAGCGATTATTTCTGGATTAATTATCTTTTCTATTGTGTTTGCAACTCCGGGTATTGAGCCGAGCGCAGGGCCGGGACTAATGTTTATTAGCCTACCGGTGGCTTTTGGTAGCATGCCAGGAGGACTGCTGATAGGTGCGGTATTCTTTGTTTTGGTTTCTATCGCGGCATGGAGCTCAGCAATTTCTCTACTTGAACCTTGTGTTGCTTGGTTAATGGAGGCAAAACATATTGGTCGTGCTAAGGCGAATTTCATTATTGCCGGGCTCGCTTGGGTTCTCGGTTTAGGGAGCGTATTTTCGTTTAATATTTGGGCCGAGTATAAGATCGCGGGTTTTACGTTCTTCGATTTTCTTGATTTTCTCACAGCTAATATTATGCTCCCGATTAGTGGACTACTGATTACTCTATTTGTCGGCTATGTCATCAAGCGCGATGTGATTGATTTTGAGATGTTGGGTACTTCTGAACGAGTCATGCAGGTATGGCAAGTGACGATTAAGTACATTGCACCCTTTGCGATTGGGCTAGTGTTTATAATGGGCGTATATGATAAATTTTTTGCATGATAGGTATTAAAATTTGACTGACATAAAGCGTTCTGCACTTGTTATGCATTCTGCTCAGGCTATGTATGATTTGGTCAATGATGTTTCTAACTATCCTTCTTTTATGGAAGGATGCTATGGCGTAGAAGTGTTCGAACATACTGATTTGACAATGCTCGCGCGCCTTGATTTGAAAAAGGCTGGAGTGAGTCTGAGCCTAATGACACGCAATCATTTAACGTCTCCCTCGGAGATAAAGATGACGCTGGAAGATGGACCTTTCAAGACCTTTCGCGGCGACTGGGTATTTACGGCGTTGACTGAAAAAGCCTGTAAGGTAGAGCTAGATATGGAATTTGATTTCAGTAGCAGAAGCTTAAGTTTTGCAGCATCTAATTTATTTGCTGGCGTTGCCAATAATTTGGTAGATTCACTGTGCCAGAGAGCGGACAAAGTCTACGGCAAAAACAGTGGGTGATACGACTGCGATGATTGATGTCGAGGTAGCGTATGCGTTGCCTGATAAGCAATTTCTGATAGCCCTTACAGTGATGTCTGGTACCACGGCTAACCAAGCTATCGATCAATCCGATTTGCGGCAAAAACTCCCTGAACTGGATATAAGTAAAGTGGGAATATTCTCCCAGGTTTTGGGCAGTAAAGGTCTTGCTGATGCAAGCCTTTATGAGTTGCAGGAAGGCGATCGAGTGGAAATTTATCGGCCGTTAACCTTAGACCCAAAAGAAATTCGCCGTCGCCGAGCGGAAGAGGCCACAAAGAAGCGGCAAGCGAGGCTGTAAATTAACGCATTAAGATTTTCTGAGTGGTTGACGAGCCCCATAGGTCAAAGAGCGCCACAGCCACTCAAACGGTCCAAACTTAAATCGCTTCATCCATGTCGTGGAAAATAGTAGCTGAACTATCCAAATTATGATGACAATAAGTAATTGATCTTTTCGGTCGACGGTACCAAATTTGCCAAGACCCCACCCATAAAAAATAAATGTACAGATCAATGTCTGTGATAGGTAGTTGGTTAAAGCCATTCGACCGACACTAGCCAGGGCATGTTTAGCGTTGGCAAAAATATTAAGACGGCAAAAAAGCACCAGCAGGCAGAGGTAGCAGTACGCCAATAGCAAACTTCCCCAGTAGTTTTCCTGCGCTAAAATATTGTCGATTGGAAATCCATCGGCAATATTACTATCCAGACGCCCAACAATAAGTATGCTCCCCAAAGCAAGGCATACAAAACCCTGCAGTAGCAGAGATCGATTACTGAAGCGGTTAGAAAAGAAATTTATCTTGAACAGCGCCATACCAACCATCATTAACCCTAAGATTCGTAAGAAATAGGCGGCTACATTTAACAACATCTCATTGGCCATTGTGTGGCGATGAGCCATTTGACCAAGCCAACTTGCCTGATTAGCGCTAACTTCTGCATCGATGAGTGCTTGTGAAGGAAGCCAATCGGTCATTAACTCCTTTAGGTCGGATTCATTCATATAGGGTAGAGCTGCCGAAGGAAGGTAAAAGATAACAGCGTTTAGCAGTAGTGCTAGGAATGCACTAACCAGTAAAAAACGGGGTGACTTATGCCGCATACTAAAAATCACCATGCCGGTTATGGCATAGGCAAATAAAATATCGCCATACCAAAATAGATATGAGTGCATGAGTCCGAAGATCGCTAATATAATCATGCGGCGGTAATGTAGTTTTTTCGTGTTGAAGCCTTTTTTGTCTAGGCTAGATGCCATGAGTAGAATTCCTACCCCAAAGAGCGCCGCAAAGATGGACATGAATTTCTGGTCGGCAAAAAGGTGGGAAAAATAATAAACGCTTTGGTTTGATCCGGAAAAGTCACCGAAGCTCAGTGGATTGGCATATGCGGCGACAATCATTGAGAACGACTGGATGTTCATAATGAGGATCCCCAGTAAAGCTACACCACGGATAATATCTAAATTAAGGAGACGATCTTTTTCTTTAGTGGGGCACTGAGGTGCAGAAGAATTTGAAGATGATATAGCGCGCTGCAGACTTTCTGCTTCGGTCATGAGGTTAACATTCCTTGTTAATGACTCGTATCAATGCATAGTTTAATTTTTTTGTGCTTCAGTAAGAGTGTAGTTACCAACCAGTTCTTTCAACAAACCTTGGTCATCAAAATATACGACGACATCTTCTTTTGTTTCAATACCTGCTGCTGAGAGACGTCGGAATGGATAATCCCATCGGTTTTGGTTAAACGTATCGGCAATGAGTGGCGTTCCTAAAACGAACTTCACCTGAGCTTTGGTCATGCCTACTTGTAACTTATCGACCATCTCTTGATCGAGAATATTACCCTGCTGAATATCAATCTTGTGGACACCTGGGAACTTAATCCAACTACAACCAGAGGAGAGGAGCGATAAAAAAACTAGGCTTAAAAGAATTATTCGCATGGTGGGGTTCCAGTTAGCGTCGAGAACATGGATAATAACCGGATACTTAAAAATAAAGAAGAGCAAATCATGAATCATAAAGATCAGGAGCTAAAAAAGGCCGGTCTCAAGGTCACTTTACCGCGGATCAAGATACTGCAAATTCTTGAGAGCACCCCCGATTGGCATATGACCGCTGAAGATATCTATCAAGCTCTGCGTGACGCCCAAGAAGATGTCGGCATAGCGACTGTATACAGGGTTCTTACTCAATTCGAAGCAGCCGGACTTATTACCCGACATAGCTTTGATAGTGGTCCTGCTGTCTATGAATTAGACCGTGGTGATGGGCATGATCATATGGTGTGCACGGAAACTGGGACTGTAGTTGAGTTCCAAGATGCTGAAATCCAAAAGATCCAAGCACAAATCGCCAAGGACAATGGTTACAAGGTTGTGGGTCATAGCTTGGTGTTATACGTAAAACCAATCTAACGACAAAAGATAAATCGAGACTTATTTTTTAAAGGGAATTGAAACTACCCCTATGCCAACCTTGCAGCAAATAGAAGATTTTCTCAATGCATGGGCAGATCTAATGTGGAGTACACCGCTAGTTATTTTACTAGTTGGCGGCGGTATGTTCTTTATGGTGTATTCGCGTTTCCGGCCTTATCGATATTTTGGCCACGCGATAGACTTACTGCGTGGTAAGTACAGTGACCCGAATGATCCTGGTCATATTCCCCATTCTCAAGCTTTAGCCACGGCACTCTCAGGTACCCTTGGTTTAGGTAACATTGCCGGTGTTGCCATTGCCATTAGTATGGGTGGGCCCGGCGCAGTGTTTTGGATGTGGGTTACAGCCATTGTTGGTGTTTCAACTAAATTTTATACAGCGTCGCTGGCGGTCATGTACCGTGGAAAGGATGCGGATGGGACGGTGCAGGGCGGTCCGATGTATGTCATTACAGAGGGGATGGGCAAGCGCTGGTATCCTTTAGCAGTAGTCTTCGCGTTGGCCTGTACTATCGGCGCTTTGCCACTTTTTCAAGCTAACCAATTTATTCAACTACTCCGTGATGTAGTCGCAATTCCCGCTGGACTAGCGACGGCTGACAATCATTTTGGCTTTGATCTAGCGTCTAGCTTGGTGGTAGCTCTGTTGGTGTGGCTCGTGGTCGCAGGGCGCATTGAGCGTATTGGTCGGATTACTGTTAAGTTAGTTCCCTCAATGGTGCTTCTATATCTCTATATGGCGGGTACGGTTCTATACACCTTTGCTGCGGATATCCCTGCCACCCTACTACTTATTGTTACTGATGCTTTTACTGGAGAAGCAGTAGCTGGAGGCTCTGTAGGCGCAGTGATTCTAATCGGCGTACGGCGTGGCGCTTTCTCTAATGAGGCTGGAATTGGCACCGAGTCGATGGCACATGGTGCAGCTAAAACGCAAGAGCCTATTAGGGAGGGTATTGTCGCGATGGTCGGGCCAGTGGTAGATACCTTAATTGTGTGTACCTGCACTGCCTTAATTATCTTACTGACCGGCGTATGGCAAAGTGCGGAGGGTGTTGAGGGTGTGACCATGACCGCTCGAGCTATCCAGCAAGTGTTTCCGACTACTGGTATTTACTTACTGTTAATAATGGTTGGTTTGTTGAGTTTCAGTACCATGGTTACTATGTGGTTCTATGGCGCAAAATGCACAGGGTTTCTTCTTGGATCTCATCGTCAACACTACTACACGCCGATCTATTTGGCGTTGCTCATGGGTGGAGCTGTGGTTTCAATGGATATTGTTAACGGACTGATTCTGGCCACCTACGCAACGATGGCCATACCCACTATGATTTCCGCTTTATATCTTTCGCCGAAGGTTAATCAAGCGGCAAATATCTATTTTTCTGGGCTACGTAACAAAGATTAGCTACAGCAGGTTTTCAATGTGCTTGGCAATTGCATCAGGCTTAGTAATCGGTGCAAAACGTTCTATTACCTGCCCTTCACGATTGATTAAAAACTTGGTAAAGTTCCATTTAATACTGTCTGTGATAAGACCCTTCGCCTGCTTAGTAAGGTAGTTATAAAGAGGGTGCTGAGTAGCCCCATTGACATCAATTTTCCCCATCACTGGAAAGCTTAGTCCATAGTTCAGCTGGCAGAATTCTTGAATAGCCCCATTATTGCCTGGCTCCTGTGCACCGAATTGATTACAGGGCATTGCGACGACGATAAGCCCACGTTCACTAAACTTGTTGTGCAGTGCCTGCAAACCTTCGTATTGTGGTGTAAAACCACATTGACTTGCTGTATTCACGATAAGTACAACATGGCCCTTGTAGTCAGCCAATGATTTTTCTTGGTTATCACTAGTGGGTACGGTGAAATCATAAATTGTTGTGGAGCTTGTCACAATCACTGTCCTTTTCATTAAAATTTATTTGAGTTATTTAAAGCAATGCTCTGATGCTGGAAAAGCACCACTTCTAACATCGTTACCATAAACAGTAATAGCCTCTTGAATGCTATCTCTACCGGAAAGGAAATTCTTGGTGAATTTTGGTAACCGCTGCGAAATACCTAACATGTCATGCAATACCAATACCTGTCCGTCAGTATCTGCTCCGGCACCAATACCAATGACAGGAATACTCAGTGCGCGGCTTAAAGATGCTCCGAGAGAGGAGGGAACGCACTCTACAACCATAAGGTCTGCCCCTGCCTCTTCCAGAATCAATGCTTCTTTAATCATTTGATCAGCTTCTGCGTCTTCCTTACCTTGAACTTTATAGCCTCCGAGCTTATGTACTGACTGAGGAGTGAGTCCTACATGCCCGCACACAGGGATACCCCTTTCGCTGAGTAAAAAAACTGTATCGGCCAGCCACTCACCACCTTCTAGCTTTACCATTTGTGCCCCCGCTTGCATGATTAAAGCTGCATTATCAAAGGCTTTTACTTCGGTTGAATAGGACATAAATGGCATATCAGTCACTAACAGAGAGCGATTATTACCTCGTTTGACGGCGGCTGTGTGGTAAGCCATTTCATCAACAGTTACTGGAATAGTGCTATCACGACCCTGAATGACATTACCCAGTGAGTCGCCAACCAAAGAAACCTCGATACTGGAATTTTCAATTAAGCGTGAAAATGTATAGTCATATGCGGTAATCGCTGCGAACTTTTCGCCTTTCTCTTTCATCGCATTTAATGTGCTTATGGAAATTGTTTTCATAGTGTCGATATAACCTCGAACTTGACTTAATGACCCAAATTACTAATTTTTTAGTATGACATAGAAGACGTTTTGGCTTTCTCGTCCATTGGGTACGGGTTGTAGTAGTGGCGACCTGAGTGAGTTTGCAGTATGTGGCGCACTAAATTTCGGTAATCACTTTCATTCTCTTGATTGGCTAGATTTATCTCTGAGGTATTTACAATCAGCAATGGAGTGTCATCATAATGGTAGAAAAATTGCGTATATGCATCATTCAGTTGTTGTAAATAAGATTCCTCAACTGGTTTTTCGATAGCGTTGCCCCGGCGCTGAAGTCTTTCATACAAAGTTGTAGTGGGGGCCTGCAAATAGATGACTAGATCAGGCTTTGGTAGATCAGTAATAATATTATCGTAAACTGTTTGATAGAGTCTATATTCATCATCTTCCAGCGTTACTCTTGCGAATAATGGATCCTTATCGATCAAGAAGTCTGAGACGCGCACCTGCTGGAAAATATCACCTTGTCGCAATGCTTGTAGTTTTTGCATTCGCTGAAACAAGAAATGTAATTGAACGGGTAAGGCATGGGTACGCCTATCCCTATAGAAACGCTCAAGAAATGGATTGGTTTCAGGTTCTTCAAGTAAAATATCATAGTTAAACGTAGTCGCAAGGCGCTTAGCTAACGTCGTTTTACCCACACCGATAGGGCCTTCAACGGCAATGTAACTAGGGATAGATATAGCTGACCGCTCTAAATCTAGATTCACTAATAGACTATCGTCCACAGATAACCTCAATATTATTCTTTAACGATCTAAAGCTTAACGATACCTTGATCGGCACAGTTTGCCAACAACTCGGCAGAGCTTTTACCGCGTGCGATGAAAAAATCGGCATCTAATTCTAATAGTGGCACCAGAACAAATGCGCGGTCTTCCATTCGAGCGTGTGGAATAGTCAACCGTTCGGTAGCTATTTGGAGATCTCCATAGGTTAAGATATCCAGATCAAGGGTTCTAGCGCCCCAGCGTTGCTCGCGTTTACGATCATGCTCGTCTTCAATTTTCTGAAGGTAGTCGAGAAGTTCAAGAGGCAACAACGCAGTGTTTAATCGCGCGACTGCATTAATATAGTCAGGTTGATCCTTGGGCCCTATAGGGCTGGTACTGTAAAGCGAGGAGAGAATGATCCCATCTATACGGGGGTGCTCTGAGAGTCTTTGGACCGCCTTGTTTAATTGATGTCGCGGATCGGTCATAGATCCAGAGAGATTACTGCCAAGACCAATATAGGATGTCGTCATTACTCTTGCACGACTTTTTTCTTTCTTGGGCCTCTGCTACGACGTTTTTTCTTGACTGCTTTGCCCGCTTCATCAGCCATGCGTTGTTGCTCTTCAGGATTAACTTCCTGATATGTTGTCCACCACTGGCCTAAACCATCTAGGTTTTCACCGGCTTGCTCACGCAGTAAAATGAAATCGTATCCTGCTCGAAACCGCGGATTCTCGGATAGGCGCTTCGCCCGCTGCCCTCCGCGTCTAGGCAACTGCAACTGTAAATCCCAAATTTCACGCATCGGGATTGTGAACCGTTTTGGAATAGCCGTTATGTGAACCTGCTTGGAAATAACGTCACTGGATGCTTTGCTTAGTGCATAGCTCGCTGAATTCCCGTTTTCCCTTAAATGAGCGGCTAATTTTTCTACCGCGGGCCAGAGTAAAGCTGCATAAATAAAGGCTGGAGTAACTCTTTGATTAGAACTAATGCGACGATCAGTATTGATAAATGCCTGCTCAAACAAATTATTAGCATTATTACTGCCGTCATTGGCTAGACGATTAGCCTGGGGAACTAAATAATCGAACAATTTGTATTCTCGGAGCAAGAGGTAAATGGCTGCTCCTTTTCCGCTCATAAATAGCTTTAGTGTCTCATCAAATAGTCGAGGTGGAGATACCTGGGCCAAATCGGCAGATAACTTATTCATCGGTTTGGCGGTACGTGCGTCGATGTCAAATCCGAGCTTAGCCGCAAAGCGCACTACGCGTAGAAGACGCACTGGGTCCTCTCGGTAACGAGTAGATGGGTCTCCAATAATCCTAATCATTCGATTGTTGATGTCGTCCAGTCCACTAGTGAAGTCATGGATACTGTTATCACTAGGGTTGTAGTAAAGAGCATTAACCGTAAGATCGCGCCGGCTAGCATCTTCATGTATTGAGCCAAAAACATTATCACGTGTCAGCATTCCAGTCTTACTTTGCTGTCTCAGACCAATATTTTTATTACCGCTATCTGGGCTAGTTTGATCGTTTGACCGAAAAGTTGTTACTTCGATGAGTTCGCGACTGAACTGTACGTGAACAATCTGAAATCTGCGTCCTATGATTCTGGATCGTCTAAATAACGCTTTAACTTCGGCAGGTTCCGCGCTGGTCGCCACATCAAAATCTTTAGGTTTAATCCCAAGCAGTAAATCTCTCACTGCACCGCCGACAATATAAGCATCAAACCCAGCATTTTGGAGGGTCGCGATGACTTTTCTCGCATCTCTGCTAATCATCTCAGCGGTTAGAGAATAGGCGGCACCATCTGTAATTGATGGGCTTGATAATTTAGTTTTATCGTCAAAAAAACTGATGATGCGCTTAAGCATTGATTACTGACCGATAGCTTTTATTTGAACGCCAGTTTAACAGAGGATATGGCTTTCAGTGTGACTTATTAGTTTTGGTTATTCTTGGCGGTTTAAGGATTTATTGGCTTACCCATTTTAAAGCAAAAGGGGTTGTCAAAAGACAACCCCTTTAAATGAGCTTTGAGACCTAAGCCTACCAAACCCTATCGCAATCCAACATTATTATTATTATTCGTTATTATTATTACCCACACTTTTCGTATGGAATAACCATTCTCAGTTATAACGCTATCGACTTCAAGCATTTCGTGTGTTTTTTACAATAATTCATAGGGTTTTAGTATTGAGGCAGAGTCATTTAATCCGTTTTACGGCTGATCCCAAGTTTATTGCGTCTCTGCCAAAGACTTTTTCGGCTAATGCCCAATTTCTCTGCCAGTACAGTTTCACTCATGGTGTCCTGATTGTCTAAGACGAACTGGGTGAAATAACTTGTTAAAGATAAGGCATCATTACCAGTCGCAGTAGTGTCTGACAAAGTAAGATGCGGTTTTTTTACAGAGTTTGTGGATTGGCTATTTATATTTAAGATGGAGGACGATATAGATTCTCCTTTTTCTACTAAAATGGCAGCCTGATAAAGTGTGTTTTTTAATTCTCTAATATTGCCAGGCCAATTATGTTGACTTAGCAGTTGTCTACCATCTTTGGATATTGTGATGGTGATATTTAGCTCATCACTGAATTGTGTTAAAAAACAATCTGTCAATTGAATGATATCTAATGGTCGCTCTCTTAACGCCGGAACGTGGATGTTGACAACATCAATTGACAGTAACAGATCGGTGCAAAATAGATCTTTTTTACATAAGTCATGTAGATTTTTTGTAGTAGACGCTAGACATCGGATATTCGCATTTTTGGTCAATATTAATACATGGTTACTTAACGTAATGGGAAGTTGGCATATGTCTCTTAAAAAGACACTCGTCGCTTGATCTTTTTCATCCGCAAGATCAAGGCATTGATCAAGGTCCTCTGCAGTCACAGTCGCACAGTTAATAACCGCTAAAACACTGTTGCTAAGATTACTGGCATTATGGATTGTCTTAGCAACAGAATTTTTTCCGCTGCCGATTTCCCCTGAGATAAGGACTGGAGCTCTAGTGGGTGCGACCTTACTAATAGTGTTTAAAATACCAATTGTTGCGGTACTATTTCCTACTAGGGGTCCTTGACTTGTATTGGTCGATGCCTTTCTGCTGGACTCATGATCTATGATTCGTTTCACCGAACTCATCAATTCTTCATGATCAAATGGTTTAGACATGTAATCTGCAGCACCTCGTCGCATAATATCTACGGCCGATTTTAAACTTGCAAAACTAGTCATAATTAGAACAGGTACGCTACCTACAGCACCTATAAGTTCTGCTCCGGAGCCTCCTGGAAGTCGAAGGTCACTAATGATTAAATCAAACTCATTAAGATTGAAATTATTTAAAGCCGCTTTAACACTGACTGCTTGTGCCGTCTCATATTGATGTCGTTCGAGCAGTTTGACTAAAGATATACGAATTATCTCTTCATCCTCGACGACTAAAATTCTTTTACTGAGTGGATTCACGGCTTAATAAGCTCAAATAATTTAGGTTTTTATGTAATTTTCACGCAGTTTACTGCCTAGCCCATACATCTTACTCTTCCAATTTATCAAAGGTTAGCGCAACGGTAGTGCCGCAGCTACTATTTTGCGCAGGACTTGAAATAGTAATTTCAGCACCAAGGCTCTTCACGAGGTTGAATACAACCCAGAGCCCCAATCCTGTTCCTTCTCCAGGATCTTTAGATGTGACAAAGGGCTCGAATAATTGCGGTTGAAGATTTTCTGCAATGCCTGTCCCAGAGTCATTTATAGTAATTTGGATTTTTCCATCTAGTGAATTTGCCAATATTGTGATCTCACTATTGGGTGGCGAAGCGTCTCGGCTATTACTGAGTATGTTTAGAAAGACTTGGATAAGTTGATGATAGTCACCCAAAATATCTAAGTCTGGCCCTATATTGCAGCTGAAGGAAAGTGTGGATTCATACTCAGCAAGCGTTAGAAGATGTATAGCTTCTTCACATGCGTTTTTTAGGTTGACTCTTTTAAAATGATTCCCTACAGGCTTTTCGCCGCGTGAAAAATTAATCAACGAATCAACGATCCTTTTAATCCGATCGGTTTGTGAAAGGATATGTTGAGCAGATTCACTGATTTGTTCTGGTTGCGTTTCGTGTTCTAAGTTTTGGGCAATACAAGCTATTCCGGTTACTGGATTACCTATTTCGTGCGCAACGCCTGCAGCGAGTCGACCCATCGATGCAAGACGCTCATTGTCGATTGATTTTTGGATTAACATCACAGATTGCGTTTTTTCCTCGACCAGAAGAATAATATTGTCATTGATTTCTTCCATCGACATTTGTGTCGATTTTTGAAAGCTGAACCAACGAACACTTCCACTTATTTCTAATCGAAGGTTATCTATGCTGATATCGTCACTGGCTAGAAATGCAGTAATCTCAGAGTTCCAGGGTTCAGGTAGATCTAGCACTGAACTTCCTGAGGCAGTAATGGCGTCTATTTGGGTATAGTTGGATATAGCCGCATTCCACTTTAGAATTTCTCCGTTTTGGGCTAGAGCAATTACGCCAATGGGTAACTTATCGAGTATTTCACGGTGATGCACGCGAAGCTTATTGAGTTCGCTGGCGATACCAGTCAATTGATCTCCGTGCACTGCCAATACTGACTCGAGGAGAAAAATATCTTCTTGTTGGGCGCCAGAGGACGCGGGTAAAGGGAGTGCTTGGCGCATTACTCTATCGGCCGCAAGCACCCCAAAACGTAGATTTAAAGAGGCATTAATGGCATCTCTAACCTTCCGTAAAGCTCCGGGCCGTGATTCATTGGTATCAAACCCTAAGGCACTTAGGGCGGATTGAATTTCAGTATTAGCTTCTTTACCGAGCACTAAAAGCAGTTGCTCGTTCATCTCAGTAATACTTTTTTGCTTTAGCTCAACGCGTATGGGGATGTAGACATTGTCAGCCATACAGATGGTAGCGAAATTCTTCTCTTGCTCATTCATTTCGCCGAAAATAGAAAATAAGGTGCACAGAGTAATATTTAGTATTAAGGCCTCGATGGACCAAACTTCCCAAGCTTGCATTCCAAACAGTAATGGTTTTTCAATGAACGGCACTTGCCAGTACCAATCACCAAATATTAGCGGTACTGCAAGTGTAATGAGCCATACAGACATACCTGCGCAGAGACCTATGATGAAACCTCGTCTACCGGTTTTCGGTAAGTAGATCGCAGCGATCATTCCCGGCATTAGTTGCGCTAATCCAGCGAAGCCTACTAGATAAAGATCAGTGATACTTCTAGTTTTGGCAACAAAACTTAGTACGATACAAAATATCATCAGCCCTAGTGAAATTGTAAAGTAGCGGCGGTCAATCCATTGCGTTAAATTTTTTGGTTCAGACAGCTTCTTACTGGGCAATACAAAACTATTAAGAATCATCCTTGTGGATAAGATGATTAAACTAGAGCAGAGTGCTAGAGCCAAAAGAATGATACTGGCTGCACCGAGACTGGCGATAATAGGTTGTTCAAGCGCGAGCGGTAGGGAAAAAAGATATTCTTGAAACGTTGAGCTAGATTGGAGTGATAGCCCGCTCCACAATAATGGGAAAATAGGGATGCAGGCTAAAAGCATTAACAATGGGTATGCCCACGACATATTACTAGCCTGCCGATCTGAGATAGAATCAGAAACAAGCATATTGAAGTTGGCTGGAAAGGATATTCCGGCGGCCAAAAAAATAATAAAGATGCTATATGATGATTCGAAACGTTTAACAATAGCTTGTTGGCCGCTGTCTATCACCCATGCATTCATCTGGGAGATGCTGCCAAACTCCACAGTGACTGCAACCCAGGTTGATAGGCTCAATGCGATTATAAGCAGGAGTCCTGCCGCCGCCATGATCCATCTAAGTTGTTGTGCACTACCTATTTTGATCGAGTGCCGTACGGTTACACCCACCGCTATCAGTAACAAAAGACAGGTGATTGGCGTAATGTTGGAATTAAAAACACTATTGACCAAAGAATCTGTCGCTAGTATTTGGGCAATGACGAGTGGGATAATCGATAGTGTGGTAGCTAAACAACTCACAATGGCGACGCTCTTTCCACGATAACGGAATGTTAAAAAATCTACTGAAGTTGCTAGTCTGACTACGCTACTGAGACGACGAACGGGGAATAGCACGAGCGGTGCTATAACAAACAGCAGAGAGAATCCGAACAAAGCTAGGATCATTGTATAGCCGTAGCGGCCTGCCATCTCGATGGAGCTTGTTGCTAAAAGCACACCAGTAGCGGCAAAAAGAGCCAGAGCTAAAATGAAATTTTGGCTTTTAGAGTCATTTCGCGCATTAATTTCTCTTGTGATGAGGCAAGCGACAAAAATTATTATTGTGGTAAAAAGAACGATCTGGATAGTCATTTTTTGACTCGCTCACGCTGTAAAATAAACGTGGAAAAAACCAATAATCCCCAGACTAAAAAAACCCTGAACCAGTGCCCAGACGGCTCTAATGCCCATTGAATAGCAAGAGGAAAAACGACAATACTTAGCAGTAGTAGTGTTGCAACTAATCGATAATTAAACATAGGCGCCGTTTTGTTAAATAGTTATGTCAGTCCAACGTTTTATGGTATTCAAGGTTGCTCCGCAAAGCAAACCGAACAAAACTGTTTTTTCGTGTCTAAAAACCCTTGGGTGCCGGCGCGGTTAAGTGAGCTTGTAATTTGCTTTGATCCCAGTTTTGGGTTGCCCACGTTATTATTTCGGCAGCGGGAAGGGAGCTTAAGCTCTTTGGTGGAGACTGTTGCAGCCAATCAAGCGCCGCCCATAGATTTGACGACTCATTCCCCGCCAGTAAACCTGTAGCCAGATTTTGTTTACTCAGTTTTTGTCCATCACTGGTTACTGCGATTGGAACGTGTGCGTAGGATGGTTGGTGGTACCCAAGACACTGTTGCAGACAGATTTGACGAGGCGTCGAGTCGAGTAAGTCTGAACCTCGCATCACTCGCGTTACTTTCTGGAACGCATCATCTACTGTGACTGCAAGTTGGTATGAAAATAACTCATCACGCCGTTGAATAATAAAGTCACCCACTGTTAAGTGCATATTTTGCATAACATGGCCCATAACTTGGTCATCAAAACTGATGTTCCCAACCTGCTCGCGCAGCGCTAATCGCGTGGCATTTTTTTGTCCATCCAAGCCTAAGTTACGGCAACGATTATCATAAGTGCCGTCTAACTCCGCTACCCGTTTGCGATTGCATTGGCAGTGATAAGCCAGTTGATTATCTTTTAAAAACGAAACCGCTGCAGCGTAAGCTTCAAGCCGATGGCTTTGGTAAAGCACCTCCCCATCCCAATGTAGCCCATGAGCTTCAAGTTGATTGAGGATATGCCGGCTAGCACCTTTAATTTCGCGAGGAGGGTCCAGATCCTCCATACGAACAAGCCATTGCCCTTGACGTACTTTTACGTCCAGATAACTGGCAAGAGCACATGCTAATGAACCAAAATGAAGGGGTCCGGAGGGTGAAGGAGCAAACCGTCCAACAATTTTTTCGTGTACCATCTCGTACGCCATGAGTTACAAGCTAAGGCTAAAACCAGCTAAGCATTGCTTTGGCATTAGCCTCCAGTGAGCTGTTTTTCCTTAATTTCATCCAATGTTTTGCAGTCTACGCAAAGATCGGCGGTCGGACGAGCTTCTAATCGGCGTATGCCTATCTCAATCCCACACTGGTCACAAAAACCATAATCATTGTCTTCGACGCGAATCAATGTCTTATCTATTTTTTTAATGAGCTTGCGTTCACGATCACGAGTCCGCAGTTCTAAACTAAACTCTTCTTCTTGGGTGGCGCGATCAGCGGGATCAGGAAAGTTAGCAGCTTCATCTTTCATATGAGTCACGGTCCGGTCGACCTCTTCCATTAACTCATGGCGCCATGCTTTCAAAATCTGCTTAAAATGCAGTCGCTGATTTTCATTCATGTACTCTTCATTCTTTTTTTCCACATAGGGGCTTAGTCCATGCAGACTAACTGATACTTTAGGAGCTGCTTTCCCTTTCTTTGCAGCCTTGGTGCCTGGTTTTATACTTTCTTTTACTGTGGCCATGAATACATTCCGCTGTTTGTGTATACCCAAAAAAACGAGGCTGTTTATAGAGATATTTTAACAATTTATCAAGTAAAATTTACGAATTGTGTAAATCTATGTGAAAAAGAGTACCTGATAGAGCTGTGATAATAGTAGACCATTGTTACAATAACGGTCGGCACCAGAAAATTTTATTTATACCGCCAAGGCAAAAGACTTGTAATTTTAGGGCTCCACTTTTGATGTTAAATTCTCCCCAGCTATTTCCAGCGGTATTTTTGAGGCGTTACAAGCGCTTTTTTGCCGATATCATTGATGCTCACGGCAATTTAATGACCATTCATTGCCCGAACACCGGATCAATGAAAAATTGTCAGATTGAAGGGTCCAATTGTTGGTATTCGTTGTCCGGTAATCCTAAACGTAAGTTGCCAGGGACGTTAGAAATCGTGACAACTAGTCATGGCCAGTTGGCTGGAATCAATACTATGCGGACCAATCGATTAGTTGCCGCCGCTTTGGCTATTAATCAAATTCCACAATTTAAGGGATATGATTTAGTCAGATCAGAGGTGGCCTATGGATCTGAAAAAAGTCGAATTGATTTTCTGCTCAAAGCTACAGCTGGAAATTTGCCAGACTGCTATGTAGAAGTAAAAAATGTAACGCTTGATATGGGTAATGGTCTTGCTATGTTTCCGGATTCCGTGACAGCTAGGGGTACCAAGCACCTACGAGAATTAATAGAGATGGCCAATCTGGGATATCGCGCAGTATTGTTTTTTTGCGTACAATTGGATGCTGCCCATCGCATTGAAGTCGCTGCCGATATTGACCCGTTGTACGCTAAAACGATGGAATTGGCGATTACTAAAGGGGTAGAGGTAATCGCATGGCGAACCATAATAGACAGTAACGGAATTAGATTACATCAGCCTATCGACTATTTTTGAGGTCTGTAAATAGATAAATGGCTTCGCTGAGGTAGTCGTTAGTCTTAAATTAAAGCTCTCATTTTAAACGATTAGTTACTTTTATTTGCCAGCGCGTTATAAACTCAAAACTGATATTTATATTTAAAGGCCTGACAAAACTATGATGGCAAAGATATCTATTGATACAGATATTCTGACTGGTACAACAGACCGGCATTTGGTTAGTTTGGATTCAGAAAAATCGAAAGACGCGCAATTGACCCGTGTAAGCATGCTGATTCACAAAGACGTGTTAGAACCTTTCATCACGCTAAAAAATGCCGCCATTGAGGAGGGCTTTAATCTCTCTATTTGTAGTGCCTATCGATCGTTTGATCGCCAAAGAGTGATTTGGAATGACAAGTTATCAGGGCTACGACCAGTATTAGATCAGTTTAGTAATCCTATAGATCTGAATCGGTTAACCGATTGGCAGAAAGTTAAAGCGGTATTGCGTTGGTCGGCGTTACCCGGGGCTTCACGCCATCACTGGGGTACTGATTTTGATATCTATGACGCTGCAGCAATGATCGATGGCTATAAAATTCGGCTAGTTCCAGAGGAGTGTCAAGATACTGGTGTTTTTGCGCCAATGCACAAGTGGCTAAATAGTGCATTATCTATTACCAACAATAGTTTCTATCGACCCTATGCGGTCGATCACGGAGGTGTGGCGCCTGAGCTGTGGCATTTAAGCTACCGACCTCTTGCCGACACTTATGCTCAACAACTTAGTGCTCCTATCATTACTCAGCAGTTAGTGAAAGATGGACAGTTAATGTACCTTGATGTCGTGTTAGCGCACATTGATGAAATCGTTGAGCGCTTTGTTCATCTGTAATTGAACTTCCGAAGGTGTTTTTACCCATGGTTAGAGAAGAATTTGTTTGGCGGCTAATGAGGGACGAGGCTGATCTCATAGTTGCGTCTGAACCTGCAATATCTGTATTTCTGCAAAAATCTATCCTTGACCATACCAGTTTTTTGGACGCCCTGAGCCATTGTCTGGCTGATCAGCTTGTTGACGTTCAGTGGACCAATGCTTCTTTAAAAAACATTTTTAAAGAAGCATTGGAATCTGATAGACAGATTATAATTAACGCATGCTTGGATTTGTCAGCGAGTTTTGAGCGTGATGCAGCATGTGACAAATATCTTACTCCGCTCCTCTATTTTAAAGGCTTTCAAGCATTACAGTTGCAACGAGTGGCCAATTGGTACTGGAGAAAGGGTCGGAGTGAAGTAGCCTCTTTTTTGCAAAGTAGAATGGCGGAAGTGTTTCATGTTGATATTCATCCCGGGGCAAAGATTGGTTCAGGCATTATGCTTGATCATGCAACTGGTTTGGTTATTGGTGAAACTGCGATAATTGGAAATAATGTGTCCGTCTTACATTCCGTAACACTGGGCGGCAATGGCAATGAAAGGGGGAAGCGACATCCTACCATTGGTAATGGAGTGATGATTTCAGCCGGCGCAAAAATTATTGGTAATATCAATATCGGTGAGGGTAGTAAAATTGGTGCTGGCAGTTTGGTGATTAAATCGATGCCAGCTCATGTAACCGTGGTGGGTGTTCCTGCGGCCGTCATTGGAACGCCGCTTGATGAGATTCCGGCGTTAAATATGGATCAAAATTTGGATGGTTAGAGGTGACAATATGGCTGATAAGGGTATTTTAGGGCTACTGCATCGGCGTATTGTGTAGACCACAGCGCATTCACTAAATGGACTTGTTGTTACATTTAACACTCAAGAAGCCTTCCGATGTGAGCTGGGCGCATGTCTTGTATTGATTCCCTCAGCTTTTTGGTTAGCACAGTCTAAACTGCAGTTGATATTATTGATCGGTGCACTGTTAGTTGTGTTGCTCACAGAGTTGCTGAACACCGGAGTTGAGATCATAGTTGATCGAATAGGATTAGAGTTTCATGAACTATCCGGGCGGGCAAAAGATGTCGGTTCCGCCGCTGTTTCGATCTCCCTAGTCTTATGTCTTTTGGTATGGAGTCTTACTATCAGCGAAAATATTGGTTGGTAGCGCCGCCGCTAAAGACAAATTGAAGCCAGATGAGAGATTTGTTTTTCGAGTAAAAGCTGTCGCTGTTCTGGAAAGCCTTGGAATTCAAAGCAGTGCTCCTCCAATTTACTGAATCGAGCGATGGAGCTCAATTGATCAATATCATACTCGGCTATTGATAAGGCTATAATTCCTTTGTCTATGCGATTAGATAACGACAATGAGGTTTCTTTTAACATGGATATACTTTCGTGATATCTAAAAGTGGGCAATGCTGAAATATTGTCACTACAAAGTGTCCAGTTTATCGCTAGTTCAATGCCAAGTTTAGCCGATAACCGTTCAAGTAACTGTTGAAGAGAGTACATCGCCATCAGGCAAACTAAAATATGTTGTTTTGAACATTGGGTCGAGCGAATATAAAAGCATATCCCACCCTTACTCCCCTCTAATCGCTGACCTCCGTAAAGCTCTATTGTGCGCTCCACGCAGAGATCGATATGCTCAAACAGTAATTCAAGATTTTCGTGGTTTAGTTGCTGACCTAAACTAAGTCTATTTTTAATAGTCGCAGTAACCACAGAGCAGTAATAGCCTCCATTAGGAAGACTGTCTAATTCTCTCGAGTTTGATAGCAGTGGTTGGAGCCTTGTTTCCAATGCAAGTATTTCATCAATCATTGGATCACTGCTTCCAGGCAAGCGATTAGTTAGCGACTTTAGCCGGCGAGTTACTCTATCTGTAAGTCGATAACAAGCATAGGTGCATACTGCTGAAAATAGCAGCCATAATAATGCCCAGAAGAGGAATACGTTAGAGTAAGCTGCGTATATCGGTTGGCTATTTATAGCGATCACTAGGGTACCGGCGAGAGAATCCTCAAGGAGGATGTTGCGCTTAAATATTTCGAGATCAGCCGGCGCCGTTTGTGCCTGAGAGCTTTGGGCTATAAGCGTGTTTTCAACATCATAGAGACTCGCGCTATAAACAGCTTTGTCTTTAGTGGCGTTGCGCAGAGTGAATTGAACAGCAATGATATCGCTGCTAAATAAAGGGGTTCTAATAAGTTCTGATAATTGACTGAGAGTGGCTTGGCTTTTCTCGATAATCCTCTGATTAGATAGTTTTGAAGTCTGGAAATCTATGATTACCCAGCTCAAGACGCCGAATAATAGGAGAGCTGAAGCAATAATAGATGGCAGTTTCACTTTAGTCGCATATTGACGCTGCATTCTTCAGCCCTTGGACAATTTATTTTCCTTCTATTCTATCCTATTCGCTCAGCTTTTATATAATAGGGATCTTAAAATTAACGGGATAATCCATTGTGTCGAATGTTTTGCTAATTAGTGTGTCTGGAGAAGACCAGCCTGGGGTGACTAATGTGGTCACTGAGGCTTTGACTCGGTTCGGAGTGACACTACTAGATATTGGTCAAGCTGTTATACATGACCAATTAAATATGGGTATTTTGGTATCAGTACCCTCCAATACCAGCATTGATGATGTTACTTTTGACGTTTTAAACGCTCTGAATCACTTAAATATGCAGGGTATTTTCTTGCCTATTTCCAATGAGCGTTATGAGAACTGGGTAGGGTTGCAAGGGAAGCCTCGGCATATCGTGACCCTTTTGGCTCGGAATTTAGAGGCATCTCATTTGGCGGCGGTAACAAAGGTGACGGCACAGCAAGGTCTTAACATTGATAAAATAGTCCGATTGTCGGGGCGTATAACGCTGGGTCATTCCGATTCCGTTGGGCAGGCTTGTGTAGAGTTGTCGGCCCGCGGTAAGCCAAAAAGTGCAGATGACCTGCGTCAATCGCTACTTAAACTAGCGGGGGAGCAGAATATTGACATTGCCTACCAACAAGATAATGTTTTCCGTCGCAGCCGGCAGTTAGTGGTTTTTGATATGGACTCGACCTTAATCGACGCTGAAGTAATCGATGAGCTTGCTGATGAAGCTGGTGTGGGGGTGCAGGTTGCTGCTATCACTGAAGCCGCAATGCGTGGAGAGGTAGATTTTAAACAAAGCTTTGTAGAGCGGTTGGCATTACTCGAGGGCCTAAACGAAAGCGTTTTAGATACGGTTGCAAAACGATTGCGCCTTAATGATGGAGCTGAGTATTTACTTAAAAGCTTAAAACAGCTCGGATTTAAAACTGCCATTGTTTCCGGTGGTTTTACGTTCTTTGCACGTCATTTACAGAAACGATTAGGTGTTGATTATATCTATGCCAATGAGCTTGATGTTGCTAAAGGGGTCGTCACTGGTAAAGTGATAGGGGAAATTATTGATGGTCAGCGTAAATCTGAGATCGTAGTCGAGATCGCGAATCAATTAGGTCTGAGTCTTGAGCAAGTGATCACTGTGGGCGATGGCGCCAATGATTTGCCAATGCTCAATATTGCTGGTTTAGGTATCGCTTTTAGGGCCAAGCCGCTGGTAAAAGCGTCTGCCAAGCAGGCAATTTCAAATGTTGGTTTAGATGGAATACTCTATTTGCTGGGCTATAGCGACAAAGACATTGTTAACCTGCATAAAGATACCGTCGTATAAAATCGTAGATTAGACATAAAACTTAAAAAACACCGCTGAACTTCAGTTATCATGTTTGCCATACTCATTTTCGGAAATAACAACGATGGCCAATTACTCTACTAATGAATTTCGCTCTGGACTCAAAGTCATGCTTGATGGTGACCCTTGTTCGATATTGGAAAATGAATTCGTCAAGCCAGGTAAAGGTCAAGCGTTTAGTCGAGTGAAATTGCGCAATTTAAAGACTTCTCGAGTCCTGGACAAAACCTTTAAGTCGGGGGAGTCATTGGAAGGCGCCGATGTAATGGACCAGGACATGCAATATTTATACACCGACGGTGATTTTTGGTATTTTATGGAGCCCGATACCTTTGAGCAGCATCAGGCTACTGAGAGTGCAGTTACCGACGCTCTGCCCTGGTTAAGTGAGCAAGACGTATGCATGGTCACTCTGTATAACGGGTCGCCTCTTTCTGTAATGCCGCCTAATCATGTTGAAATCGAAATTATTGAAACAGATCCTGGATTGCGTGGTGACACCGCTCAGGGTGGTAGCAAACCGGCTAAGCTAGTGACTGGTGCTGTGGTGAAAGTCCCATTATTCCTTGATCAAGGAGACGTAATTAAGGTTGATACACGAACAGGCGAATATCAAGGCCGTGTTAAATAGCCGTCGGTTATTTAGTTTTTCTGGTAATCATTGAAGGTGTTTCATGATGGATAAATGGCAGCCTGGAGCAAGTTTAGACACCTTGCGCCGGCGGGCGGCTATGCTCTCTTGTGTTCGCGAATTTTTCGAGCAACGCTCAGTACTTGAGGTTGATGTCCCGGTAATGGGTAAGGCCACAGTTACTGATCTTAATATCGATAGTATTGTGACATCCGTCGTTGGAGAGCTAGGCTATCTTCAAACTTCTCCCGAATATTTTATGAAACGACTGCTGGCATCAGGCAGTGGTGATATCTACTTTATGGGTAAGGCGTTCCGAGAGGGTGAAATCGGTATAAAACATAATCCTGAATTTACAATGCTAGAGTGGTATCGCTGCGGATGGGATGATCACCAGCTAATGGCTGAGGTAGCTGAGTTAATCAGGCTACTTTTGAGAGGAGAAAAAGACATCTCCATCGATGTGAATAAGTTAAGTTACTCAGACTGCTTTTTTGATCATCTTGGATTTGATCCTCATGGTGCAGACTTACGAGCTTTGCAGTTATTAGCCGCTAAGTTAGCTTCAGACAGCTGGATCGATGAAACGCGGGCTAATTGTTTAGATCTTATTTTTAGTTCTCAGGTCGAGCCGTACCTTGCAGGGGGGATCACTATTATCTATGACTACCCCGAATGCCAAGCGGCATTAGCACAGATTAGCTCAAACAGAGCCGGACAAAACGTCAGCCGAAGATTTGAAGCATTTGTGAATGGAGTCGAAATAGCCAATGGTTAC